>Ga0351880_1022_pt1 | contig 48845 bp, 39 predicted proteins | sample BONcelFGM3001E13_FD_206766 | JGI IMG/M metagenome (GOLD analysis project Ga0351880, IMG submission 206766) | Enriched cells from coal bed in the Powder River Basin, Montana, United States - BONCAT cells FGM rep3 HSBNCT.FGM.300.1.E13 ...
TTTTTCTTAACTAAACGACATTGGTTTACCAATTATGAATTACAAGTCAGGCCTATTATAAATATACTATTAATAATTGATATTCAACTATATACAACATTTATTTATGCAGTTCTGTTAAAAAGTCAGCCCTTTCAATCTTTCATTCAACCTTTTCTGCTTAAACCAAAGCGATTTACTTAGCATTTTATTTCAGAACACTATAAAACAACAAGATATGAGAGAAGTTGTAATCGTATCGGCAGCCCGCACACCCATCGGGTCATTCGGCGGAAGCCTTGCCGGTGTAAGTGCCGTTGAACTGGGCACTATTGCAGCAAAAGAAGCCATCAAAAGGGCAGGTATTGATCCTTCAGAAATTGATGATGTAATTGTCGGCAACATACTTTCAGCCGGGCTCGGACAAAATGTAGCCCGTCAGATTTCGATTTATGCCGGTGTCCCGGAAACGGTTACTGCAATGACCATCAATAAATTATGTGGCTCTGGTTTACGTGCCATAAGTATGGCTGCCCAGTTTATTATGTTGGGAGATGCAGATGTGATTCTCGCCGGAGGTACAGAAAGTATGACCAATGCGCCCTATCTGCTGCCAAAAGGTCGCTATGGTTATCGCATGGGAGATGGCAAAATCATCGACAGTATGATTCATGACGGACTCACCGAAACGTTCAATAATTACCACATGGGAGTTACTGCTGAAAATATTGCAAAACGTTGGAACATAAGTCGCCAGGAGCAGGATGAATTTGCCTTAAATAGTCAGTTAAAGACGGAAGCAGCTCAGAAATCCGGAAAATTCAAAGACGAAATTGCGCCTGTGGTAATTCCTCAGCGCAAAGGAGAGCCTGTGGTGGTTGATACTGACGAGTATCCACGCCACGGCACTTCTTATGACAAACTTGCGAAACTTCCTCCTGCATTCGACAAAGAGGGAACGGTTACAGCAGGCAATTCGTCAGGTATTAACGACGGGGCAGCTATGCTGATCGTTATGTCAAAACAAAAAGCCGATGAATTGGGTATCAAACCTTTGGTTACCATAAAATCATATGCATCGGTTGCGCTGGATCCCACAATTATGGGATACGGTCCGGTGCCTGCTTCACGCAAAGCCCTTGAAAAAATCGGATACACTATAGATCAGATTGATCTTGTGGAAGCCAACGAAGCTTTTGCTTCACAATCAATAGCAGTTACACGCGATCTGGGTCTAGATCCTTCGAAAGTTAATGTCAATGGTGGAGCTATTGCTTTGGGACATCCCATCGGAGCTTCAGGTGCACGTATTCTCACCACACTGATTTATGAAATGATCAGACGCGATGCAAAAACCGGACTCGCAACACTTTGCATTGGCGGAGGGATGGGAACATCATTGATCATCGAACGGTCTTAAAAGAAATTGCTTGCATTTCAAAAAATTAAGAAAAGTCACTTTACAGGGTGTCGAAAATAACAAACAGATGAAAAAACTTGAAAATAAAGTAGCCATTATTACCGGTGGTGCCGATGGCATCGGAAAAGCCACGGCCATTCGTTTTGCTCAGGAAGGCGCAGTTGCTGTTATCTGGGATATGAACGAAGAAAAAGGGCAACGTTTGGTGGAAGATATCCGCAACGATGATGGTAAAGCTGAGTTTTATAAAGTAAATGTTGCAGATTACCAGCAGGTTGAAGCTTCGGCGTCAGCTGTAGCTGAAAAGTATGGCAAGATTGACATTTTGATCAACAATGCCGGAATAACCCGCGATGCAAGTCTGAAAAAAATGACGGTTGAAAACTGGCAGCAGGTGATAGATGTCAATTTGAGCGGCGTATTTTATTGCACCAAAGCAATTTCGCCGTTTATGCTGGATAAGGGTTATGGTCGTATCATCACAACTTCATCGGTGGTGGCATTGTATGGAAATTTCGGGCAAACAAACTATATTGCTACAAAGGCCGGCGTTATTGGCATGACCAAAACCTGGGCCCGTGAATTGGGCCGAAAAGGAATTACTGCCAATGCGATTGCTCCGGGCTTTATCTCCACCGAAATGGTCACGCTGATGCCTGAAAATGTGCTTGCATCAATGCGCGAAAAAGTTCCGCTTGGCAGATTGGGCAAACCCGAAGAAATCGCAAGTGCATTTGTATTTCTTGCTTCGGACGAAGCAGCTTACATCAATGGAGCTGTTTTGAGTGTTGATGGAGGTATAACAATCTAATAATCTGACTGATGCGAAATGCAATAATTCACTCAACCGGTGCATATGTTCCCGAAAGGATTGTGCCAAATAGTTATTTTAATGAACTGCTTGGCGAAAATGTAAGCGATTGGCTGGTTGAAAATGTACACATCCATGAACGAAGATGGGCGGCTGAAAATCAATCAACGGCTGATTTATGCATACCCGCTGCAAAACAAGCCCTGGAAAGGGGAGGGTTGAAACCTGAAGATATTGATCTGCTGATAATTTCAACGGATACACCTGAGTTTGTTTCGCCTTCAACCGCTTCAAAAGTTCAATATGAACTTGGCCTTGTAAATGCCGGAACCTTTGATGTAAATACCGCTTGCGCTGGATTTGTTACCGCGCTGGACATCGGATCGAAATACATAAAATCCGATGAGCAATACAAATATGTAATGGTGATCGGGGCTTATGCAATGAGCAAATACCTGAACATGCAGGACAAGAAAACGGTTACCTTGTTTGCCGATGGCGCAGGAGTGTTGATTCTTAAAGCTGAAGAAACAGAAAATCAGGGATTTCTGGCCAGTGAACTGCTGACTCAGGGTCAATATTATGGCTATATGGGCATTTATGCAGGTGGTACTTTTCAGCCGATAACCCGCGAAGTGGTTGAAAACAAAGATCATCTGCTGAAATTTGTTCAAAAATTTCCAAAGGAGCTTAACCCTGAAATGTGGAGCAAAATGGCCACTGATCTTACTTTAAGAATAGGGGAGAATCCGCAATCGGTTGATCACTATTTCATGACGCAGATCAACATCAACAGCATATGGGAAACCATGGACCGGTTAAAGGTACCTCACGAAAAGGCGCATACCATTATGCAGTATTACGGCTACACAGGTTCGGCCTGCATTCCGCTGGCATTTGATGATGCTGTAACAAAAGGCAAAGTTAAACGCGGTGAATTGCTGGTATTTATCGGTTCAGGGGGTGGGCTTGCATTTGCATCCGCCGCTTTCAGGTATTAGTAAAAAAAAAGAAGTAGTTCTTACAGAAATTAATACAAATACAAATTGGCAACATCGGCACAACTTACGGGCGCATGGATTCTGGTGATTCTTTACATGGGAATTATCCTGTTTTTTGTAATCCGTGGCGCACTTAAAATCAAAAGTATTTCCGATTATGCAGTAGGGAACATTATGTTCTCTCCAACTGCTGTTGCACTTTCGCTGGCTGCAAGTATGACCAGCGCGGCCACTTTTGTAATAAACCCGGGTTTCATAGCCAATTTTGGAATCAGTGGAATCATTTCATACGGACTGGTTCTGCCGCTGGCAGCTGTTATTTCTCTGGCAGTGCTCACAAAAAGCTTTCGTAAATATGGTCAATCCGTCAAAGCACTTACCTTGGCTCAATGGATTGGCGAACGTTACAAAAGTAAAAATTACGCCCTGTTTATGGGATTTCTGGCTTTGCTGCTCATAACATTTATCGTGTTGATTGCAGTTGCAATAACTCAGGTGCTTTCCAAAGCGCTGAATGCTGACCCATACATTGTTTTAATAAGTGTGGTGGTGTTTATCTTCGGTTACATGATGTTTGGCGGCGCAAATAGTATGGTTTATACCAATACAATTCAGGCGCTGATTATGGTGGTGGTTGCAGTAATTCTGCTCACTTCTGGCTATGCGCACTTTAGCGAAGGAATTGGTGAATTTATGCGGAAATTATCAGCCATCGATCCGGCGCTCACCAAACTCACTAATCCTGACAGCCCGCTTTTCAGAGATTTCTACGAAATCATTTTTGCTCAGATAATTGTGGGAATGGCCATTGTGGTGCAGCCTCACATCATCACCAAATCGCTGCTTCTGAAAAAAGAAAGCGATGTAAACCGATTTCTGGTGGTGGCCATTGCAGCTGAATTGCTGTTCTTTTTTGTGGTGATTGCCGGACTTTATGCCCGCATTACCTTCCCTGATCTTACTGTCGGTGGTGTTGCATTGAAAAATGATACCATTATTCCAACCTATGTTATGCACGTTTTCTCGAACGGAACTCTGGCTGTAATTATTGGTCTGATCGTTGTGCTTGGCTTGCTTTCTGCCGGAATCTCCACCCTTGAGGGATTGATACAATCGGTGTCAACCACCATCACCTCTGACATTATCAAACCATTGACAGGCAAATGGTTGAAGTCTGATAAGTCGATGATAACACTTAATAAAATTGTGATTGTTGTGCTTGGAATAATAACCATTTGGCTATCCTGGCAACAGATTGCAAAGCCGAAACTCAGTGTTGGTATTTTTGCCCAGAACGGAGTTTATGCATATTTTGCATCGGCGTTTGTGCCTGTAATTTTCGGGATATATCACAGGAAAATGCGCGCTTCTGTAGCATTTACAGGCTCTTTGGTGGCTTTTGGCGTGCATTTTGCAGTCTATTATCTAATGCCGTTTCTGGTCAATACCTACGGCATGACATTTGGCTTTTTTACCCGCTATCTGGAAGGTCCTGTTCGCAATCCTGCCATTGCCTGTTCAACTGCCGTGATTATTTCCACGCTTATTGTATTGATTATGATTATGATTCAAAAGAAAACAGAAAAGATAAGTCAGCCATGATCACAAACGACTGGAGCCTTAAATGGGCCGGATACAATCCTGACAAAGTGGCTGTCGCTGAATTTGAGACTGGCAGGCAACTTACTTATTCGCAGCTAAACAAGCTTGGAAACGGGCTCTCTTATTATTTTACTCATGAACTTAAACTAGAAAAAGGCGATCGAATAGCCATTCTTGCTGAGAATTGTCTTGAATATATTGCATTGCTTGCCGTTGCTCAAAAAACCGGAATAATCCTTGTTCCATTGAATTATCGATTGACCTCTCATGAAATTGATTTTCTGATTTCTGACAGCGAACCCGCTTTAATTATTACGGAAGACAAATTTTTTGAAAAAGTTCAGCAAGCATCTGCTTTCAAGGTAGTTAAACATCATCTTAATCTTCTTGATTTACAGTCAAAAACAGTAGAATTACTAAATTCGAAAGATGTAGCATCAATCACTGGCGAAGCAATTACTCATCAGGATGCTGCGTTGATTATCTATACCAGTGGTACAACGGCGTTTCCGAAAGGATCTGTTTACACGCATGGCATGATGTTCTGGAACAGCATCAATACCCAATTGAGGCTTGATATTACCTCGGCCGATCGTTCGGTAAATGTTGCGCCTCCTTTTCATACAGGCAACTGGAATGTGTTGCTCACCCCATTTTTGCATCATGGGGCTTACACCCTCATTATGAAAAGTTTTGATGCAGATAAAGTGCTTGAAGTTCTTGAAAAAGATGATCTTACAATCTTCTGGGCTGTTCCTACCATGTTGAAAATGATGGCAGATTCTCCGCTTTTTGAGGATACAAATTTCAGCAGGATCAGATATTTTATTGTGGGTGGAGAAGCCATGCCGGTTCCTCTTATCGGGAAATGGCACGAAAAAGGAGTTCCCATCCGACAAGGATACGGTCTTACCGAAGTTGGCCCGAATGTTACCTCATTAAATCATCAGGATGCCATCCGAAAGGCTGGTTCCATTGGAAAACCCAATTTCTATTATAGGGCAAAGCTTGTGGATGAGCATGGCAACGAAACAGCACCCAATCAACCGGGTGAACTTGTTCTAAATGGTCCTACGGTTACGCCGGGATATTGGAAAAATCCAGAAGCTACAACATCAACCATTATTGATGGATGGTTTCATACCGGAGACATCATGCGTCGCGATGAAGAAGGCTTCCTGTTTGTGGTTGACCGTATAAAAAATATGTACATTTCGGGTGCCGAAAATGTATATCCCGCTGAAATTGAATATCTTCTGCGTAGTCATCCAGCGGTTGATTCAGTTGCAATCATTGGCGTTCCGGATGAAAAGTGGGGCGAATCAGGAATGGCATTTATTGTAGTAAAAGTTGGCGAAAAACTTTCAGCGGATGATATTTTTGCTTATTGCCATGGTAAACTTGCAAAATTTAAGATACCAAAGTATGTTAAATTTCTTGACGAACTGCCCAAAAATGATGCGGGTAAGATTGACCGCAAAAAATTGAAGGAAATTTCAAATCAATTACAATAATTATCACAAATCTAATTTTAACCAACCTAAATTTTAAACAAGATGAAGAACACACGTTTTAGAATGATCGCTCTGATGCTTGGCATCACAATGAGTGCAATTTCATTTACCGCCTGCGATAAAGATGACGACAAAGGCGATCCTCCAACTATCGTTGCTTTTTCGATTGCAAATGACAACGAATCAGCTACTGTAGTATTTAGTGAGGCTGTTTACAAAGCCGAGAACCAAACCGGAGATCTCGATAAAGCAGCGTTTTCTGTTACTATTGCCGGTGGAAATGCAACCATTGCTGATTTTACCGTGACTCATACAGCCGGAACCAATGAAGCTGTGATCGGTTTTACACTTAACGGAATAGCTGATGGAAACGAAGTTGTAACTGTAAAACCAGCTGCTGCCAATGCAATTTATAATGCCAAAGGTGCAGGGATTGATGCTGCCCAGAGTAAAACAGCTAACCTGAAAGACATTGGAGTTATTGGAAAATGGCAGTCATCTGGGATGAATGTTGCTCCATTGCTCATTTATGCAGGAATTGACTCAGTTTATGCCAATTTTAAAGGCGACAACACCTACGTGGTTGAATCTTTCACTCCAGACGGATCAAAAACAACCCTGACCGGAACTTTCACACAACAGCGTTCTGTTGTTACAGGAATCTGGAATATTACAGTTAACCAATCATCACCAACTGCCCTTACAAGTGTTGGTATATTCCAGTTATCACCACTTTCACCGATTTCAATGAAATACGAAGTAGCTCAAACCGAACCTGCTATTGTTGGAGTAACTCCTCCCACAGCTGCCGGCGGATTTGGAAGTACCAGTGGTGGTGCTTACGGAATTTTGAATGTTCAGACATATCTGAAAATCAACTAAATACATCCCGATTTCGATCAAATATTTATCGGGCCCGGTGGTTCGTTTCAATTTACAAGCAATTTGCCGGGCCCATTTTTCACTTTTTCTTCTTATTTCATCCTGCCCGTTATGAAAAAGATAAGTTTATCGTTTGCCCTGTTTTTGCTGATAGCAATAACATTTCAGGGTTTGGCACAAACCACTGTGATTGATTTTCAGAAATCAGATGTTCCCCGCAAAGCCAATAAGGAATTACAGTTTTTTGCTTTTTACATCAATCAGGGGGTTACCTCTAATTTTTATCCAACAAGCGAATTTCTTAAAGGTCAGGTTGTGGGCAGACTTTTTGGCCGGAATACAAGCACCACCTCCGATACCAACCGGACTTATTATGTGGAACAAAGGTTGATTCCATTTTTTATTTATCAACCCAACCTTTTTAATGGGAAAGCAATTTTAAGGGCTTCCTTCGAGATTGACTGGACCTGGGGCGATGCTTCTTATGGCACAGGTGGCAACATAGGTGGAGCTATCTCAGCCGATCAGGTAAATATACAGACACAAAATATTGAACTTGAGTTAATTCCATGGAAAGGTTATGCCATTAATCTTGGACTGATGCGGATGTTTGATACACCATATAACCCTTACCGTACCCTGGCCGATAAAATGATGTCAACAGGGTATCGCTTATCATATTGGGGCACTGATGCAGTTGGAATTTCAATCCGCCGTGATCGGGATTTCTCGCGTTGGAAAACAGGATTTTACAAATTTTACGAGAACGACATTCAGGCCGACGACGATGTAAATATGTTTGAAGCCATCTATGAAAGGCAAATAAGTAAACTTTGGAAAGTTGGCTTATCGGCAAATTATGTACGCGACCGCAGCGAAGGAAAAGGAGGCGTTTCGATTCTTGGTCAGGGCCTTAACAGTTTAATGGCTCAATACAATGGAACATTTCAGTTCAGGTTCGGCAGTAATCCTTATAAAGCTGATATTTATTGGCTTGGTGGATTTTTCAGCCGCAATCAGGATTTTATGATGGATCGCCTTCAACTTACCGGATTTTATAACTACAACCTTGGCTCCGCTGATGTTAATACAGCCGGAATATGGGAGAAGGGAGCAGATATTTCAGGATTTGGTGCAAATCTGAAAGCAGCTTACCGCTATGGACAAACGGTTGACGATCAGATAAAACTCGATCTGATATACACCACCGGTGATAAAGACGGATTGATCGATAAAAAATATTCAGGCGTTATGACCGGAAATACCTGGGGTTCTCCAGGAGCAATTTTTGTAAGCAGTGGTGCTTACATTCTCTTTCCTCATGCCAATGTTGTCAACCGATACACTCCGGCTGTTGCCGATATTTCAAACATGGGATATGGATTGGCTGGTGGCACGCTCGTGCTTTCAAAAGGAATAATCCCTCACAGGCTGATTGCCAAAGCCGGCTCTGGATTGGCTTTCAGCAATGCCAAACCACTACTTGGCGGATATCACATAGGTACCGAAGCAAACGCAGCACTGATCTATAACCTTGGAACCTATATGAGTGTGGAGCTTCACGGAGCATATATGTGGCTGGGCAAATTTTACGAAAGCAGCGATGAATCTTACGGTTCTCCGATAAACGGGAATTTCCCATCCGGGACCAGGCCTTACAATCCTTTCACCGCTTTTGTTGTGTATAAATGGCTCATGTTCTGATTGTTGCTTTATTCGTGTAATACCTGAAAACGTGAAATTATGAAAATCCTGAAAAACATACTTCTGATCACTGCGCTGATACTTGCTATCCCGCATTTTGCAAAAAGTCAGAAGACCAAAAGCTTTTTAACCCCTTACAGCAATTTAAAACCACTCGCAAACATGGATGAGATGGAATATCCTTTTCAAGTCAGGAAAATAACACTTGATTCCGGACCTGAAATTGCTTTTGTGGATGAAGGAGAAAGCGAAAATGTAATCATCTTCATTCACGGACTGGGCAGCTATCTGCCGGCCTGGAAAAAGAACATAGAGGAGTTAAAATCTGATTTCCGCTGCATAGCCATCGACTTACCAGGATATGGTAAATCATCAAAGCAGCCACACAGCGGTAAAATGACCTACTATGCTTCGGTTGTAAAAGAATTTGCTGAAAAGCTTGGATTAAAGCAAGTTACCCTTGCCGGACATTCCATGGGAGGACAAATTTCAATGATCGCAGCATTAAATTATCCTGAACTTGTTAAAAGCATCATTCTTGTTGCTCCTGCAGGTTTTGAGAAATTTACAGAAGGTCAAAAACAGTGGTTCAGAAATGTAATGACCCTTGATGGAGTCAAAAATACCCTGGCCGAAGACATTCAAACCAATCTTGCAGTTAACTTTTACAATATGCCTGATGATGCTGAATTTATGATCACCGATCGAATCGCTATGCGGAAAGCTGACGACTTTGAGCATTATTGTTATGCTGTTGTGCAATCGGTAAATGGTATGGTGGATGAGCCGGTACTGGAATTGTTACCGAAGATTAAACAACCAACGCTGATTATTTTTGGAGAAAATGATAATCTTATCCCAAACCGATTTCTGAATCCTGGCAGAACCAAAAAAATTGCTGATATCGGAAAGAGTAAAATACCGGATAGTCAGTTATTTATGGTCAAAAAAGCCGGACATTTTGTCCATTTTGAAAAAGCGCTTGAAGTAAATATGGCGATAAAGGAATTTCTCAGATAAATTGATGAATTCCTTAAGTGTTTGTGTTAAGCCGGTTTCTATTCCGGCTTTTTTCATATAATTAAATCATATGTATTCATGATTATATAATTCGGATACTCCGGTAATCATACACTCTCCCTGAAGACAAAAGCTATGCTTATACAATTTAAAAAGTTTACCTTTTGCAACAATGTTGATAATAAATATGTGATTATCAAATATTTTAGCTACTTTTACTCGGGAATCACTGTCTTTTAACAAGCACATGGAAATGCTCGTTAATTGAGTTTGTAAGCAGGAAAATATTAATAAAAAAGATTGCAACTATTGCGAACTTTTTAAGTTTACAACACCTGAATATTTTTACTGGTTCAATTGTTTAATATTGAACTAAGTGTCCTTCCATGATTGTGCTCATTTAAGATAATTGATCACTTAAGTATCCTGGCGACATTTGTCTCAGGATAAATTCATTCACTATGCGCTTTGGCAAGTATTAATAGTAGCCTTGCATTTGTGAAATTTAAATTTTGAATCTATGATGAATGTAACCTCGGCTTCTGTTTTTGATAATTTATCTCGTTTACGTATTGGATTCCAAAGAGGAAATTCCTTCAGGGATTCAAATAACCAGAAACCATTCAGATCTGAATTGTATAGTTCAGAGCAGATGAACCAACATGGTGAAGTACTGGCTCGTTCGCACAAACTTTTGAAGCATAAGACATCCGACCTGCTCCTCAGGAAACTTTTCGAAAATGAAAAAACCTTGTTGGAGGTCAGAAAACTACTTGTTGAAAATATACGTGCAGGTAAAACGGTTGTAACACCAGCCGCTGAGTGGTTGCTCGATAATTTTTATCTGATTGAAGAGCAGGTTGTAATAGCAAGAAAGCACTTACCAAAAGGGTATAGCGAAGATCTGCCATATCTGGCCAATGGTGCTTCGGTAGGAATGCCGCGCGTTTATGACATTGTGCTTGAAATTATTTCGCACAGCGATGGCCGTGTTGATATAAAAAGTCTTACCAGCTTTATTGATTCATATCAGAAACACAACATACTTACCCTTGGCGAACTATGGGCAATTCCTATTATGCTCCGCCTGGCGGTTATTGAAAATCTGCGAAGAATTGCAGTTAGCATTGCTGTAGATTTAATTGATCAGAACCTTGCTGATTACTGGGCTGACAAGATGATTGCTACGCTGGAAAAAGATCCGGGCAGTCTGATTCTTGTTGTTGCTGATATGGCACGAACAAAACCAGTGCTGGAGGGTCCGTTTGTTGCAGCATTTACCAGAAAACTTCAGGGAAAGGGACCTGCGTTATCATTGCCACTGGGCTGGATGGAGCAGCAACTCAGCGGCACCGGACTTTCAAGCAGTGATTTGGTCAGGCAGGAGAATCATAAACAGGCTGCTGATCAGGTTTCGGTGCGTAATAGTATTGGTACTCTGCGTTTTCTGGGAGCAATGGATTGGCAGGAGTTTGTTGAAACTTTAAGTTATGTTGAACAGACTTTGCGTCAGGATAAATTAGGGACCTATGCAAAAATGGATTTTGCTACCCGCGACAGGTACCGCCATGTGGTTGAAACTATCGCAAAATTGAGTCCTTTAACTGAACATGAAATTGCCGGTATAGTAACACAACTCGCAAATCAGCACAGTGGAGATGATCCGGAATCAAAACGGAAAGAGCATGTTGGCTATTACCTTATTGACAAAGGGGTGAAGTTAACAGAAGCGAAAGCAAAAGTGCGCTTTTCGCTGAAGCAAAAGGTCAACAATCTGTTCCGCAGCATTCCGGTATTTATTTACGTTTTTTCAATCGTCTTATTAACCATAACTGCTACTGCGGCAATCAGTTATTTTACTTACAGCTATGGAGTTCATAGTTGGAAAATTTTGATAATTGTTGGCTTGTTGTCAGCTTCAGGTTCGGCACAGCTTGCTGTTTCATTTATTAACTGGCTTTCTACAATTCTGGTAAAACCAAAACTTTTACCCCGCATGGATTTTTCGCTTGGGATTCCAAACGAGTGTCGCACACTTGTTGTGGTGCCAACAATGCTTGCAAGCAAGTCATACATAGATGAATTGATCGAAGCACTCGAAATCAGGTTTCTGGCCAATCGGGAAACAAATCTGCATTTTGGTCTATTGACTGATTTTATGGATGCTGATCAGGAAAAAATGCCGGAAGACGATGAATTGCTTGAGATAGCCTGCAAAAGAATAGCTGAGCTTAACGAAAAGTATTATCAACCTGAACAGGAGATTTTCTTTCTGTTTCATCGATCCAGAAAATGGAATGCCCGCGAAAAAAAGTGGATGGGATATGAGCGGAAGAGAGGTAAACTGGCGGCTCTTAATGCATTTATTCTTGGGCGAAGCAAGGATGAATTTTCAATTGTAACAGGAAATTTTAGGATACTGACCAATGTAAAATATGTCATTACGCTTGACTCGGATACTCAATTGCCGAGAGATGCAGCCTGGAAGTTTGTTGCAACCATGGCCCACCCGCTTAATCAGGCTATTTATGACGAACAAAAAAGGCGTGTTACTGAAGGTTATGGTATTTTACAGCCAAGAGTAGGGTCGGGCATTCCAAAAGGCCTTCCATCGCTTTATCTACGCTTACAAGGCAATGTTGCTGGCGTTGATCCATATACCAGAGTTTCATCTGATGTTTATCAGGATCTTTTTAGAGAGGGATCTTTTATTGGAAAAGGAATTTATGATGTTGAAATTTTTGAAAAAGCATTAAAGGGCGTATTCAAGGAAAACAGGATTCTAAGCCACGATTTGATTGAAGGATGCTACACCCGCTCAGGTTTATTGAGTGATGTACTGCTTTATGACGATAACCCTGCTCAATACAGTGCAGATATGAAACGTCATCACCGATGGATCAGGGGCGACTGGCAGATTGGTGCATGGTTGTTACCTATGGTAGCACTGGGAAATGGGAAGATGGTTGTGAATAAACTTTCTGCATTGTCAAAATGGAAGATATTTGATAATCTCCGCAGAAGCCTTTTACCATTAACTCTTCTGCTTACATTGTTGTTGGGCTGGACCATACTTCCTGCGCCTGCATTCTGGACTATTGCAGTCGCTGTTATACTGCTATTTACTCCTGTGGCTGAAACTTTCTGGAAATTGCTTCACATACCCAAAGATATTAAGCTTGTTGCTCATTTTACAGAAGTAGGTACTTCATTCAGAAATGCACTGATTCAGTTTTTTTTCTCATTGGCTGTTCTGCCTTATGAAGCCTATAAATATACTCATGCTGTTTTGCTGACAAACTGGAGGCTGCTATTTACAAAAAGAAAGCTTTTGGAATGGACTCCTTCGGCCAACGCCGGCAGTAGTCACGGTAATAATATGATATCGGCCTACAGGTCGATGTGGATAGCGCCATTTATTGCAGTTCTCTTAATGGCATTTTTTATCTATCTGAAGTCTGATGCATTATATATTGCTGCTCCGGTAGTTTTGCTGTGGTTTTTTGCACCTGCAATTTCGTGGCGTTTCAGTGAACCAGAGAAAGAACCAATGACAGATCTCTCTGAGCAACAGATTTTGTTTCTTCATAAAACAGCCCGTAAAACATGGTCATTTTTCGAGCAGTTCGTTACTGAAGAAGATAGCTGGCTGCCACCCGATAACTTTCAGGAACAACCTGCTCCGGTTATTGCGCACCGAACATCACCGACAAACATTGGTTTGTCATTACTTGCCAACCTGTCGGCCTATGATTTTGGCTATATTTCAGGTGTTGAACTTGCAGTACGTTGTAAGCGAACAATAAGTACCTTGCATAAAATGGAGCGTTTCAGGGGCCATTTTTATAACTGGTATGATACTTTAACCTTATCAACATTACAACCAAGATATGTATCCTCTGTAGATAGTGGTAATCTTACAGGCCATATCCTCACATTAAGGCAGGGAATTCTGTCATTGCCTCACCAGCCGGTTTTCAGAAAGATCAATTACGATGGTCTCCGGACAACTATTCAAATTATCAGCGATTTATCAGAGAAAAAACCTGATCCGCTGACGAGCAAAATTCTGGCATTATTGAACCAGAACTCTCAGGATGAAGATTTGACTTTATCAAGTGTAAAGCTAAATCTTGACACTTTAATTAATCTTGCAGAGGAATTGCATGCGCAACACTCTGAAAGTGAATCAGAACTGAATAACTGGACAAACAGGTTTCTATCTCAAACCAGGCGCTTAAAAGAGGATTTGCAGGATGTGATACCATGGATGAAAATGCTTCCTGCTCCTGATGACTTTGCCTTTGATGATGAGTTGGATAGTATTCCTTCATTAACAACCATCAGCGAAAAGGCTGAATTGTTAATGCTTCGCATTGAAGAATACGAACAGTTGGAAATCAGCGACGAGAGCAAAGAATGGGTGTCTGGTATGCTTTTGTTGCTTGAAGAAGCAGTTAATCAGGTTACTGAGAAAATTCTACAACTATCTCAGATTGCTGAAAGTTGTGAGCAATTGAGCCAGATTGAGTATGATTTTCTATTCGATAAATCTACCAACTTATTAAGTATAGGTTTTAATGTTGAGGAACAGAAGAGAGACAACAGCTATTATGATCTTCTTGCATCAGAAGCACGTCTTGCTGTTTTTGTCGGCATTGCTCAGGGAAAACTTCCTCAGGAAAGCTGGTTTGCGCTTGGTCGTTTACTCACCAATTCAGGTGGAGTACCTATTTTGATTTCCTGGAGCGGATCAATGTTTGAATACCTCATGCCACAGCTTGTAATGCCCATGTATGAAAATACATTGCTTTATCAAACCAACAAAGCAACACTGAAAAGACAAATTGAATACGGAGGACAACGTGGAGTTCCATGGGGTATTTCTGAATCGGCTTACAATGAAGTTGATGCAAGCATGAACTACCAATACCGGGCTTTTGGGGTTCCCGGGCTGGGACTGAAACGTGGTTTGGAAACAGACCTTGTTATTGCTCCTTATGCTTCTATGATGGCTCTGATGGTTTCTCCGTTGAAAGCTTGCGAAAACATGCAATTATTGACGAATGAAGGATTTGAAGGATATTATGGATTCTATGAAGCAATAGACTACACAACCAGCCGTCAGCCAAGGGGAAAAACACATAGTATTATGTATTCTTATATGGCACACCATCAGGGCATGGGGTTGCTATCGCTGGCTTATCTTTTGCTTGACAAACCCATGCAGCAGAGATTTACAGCTGAGCTTCGTTTTCAGGCAACCTTGTTGCTGCTTCAGGAGCGCATACCCAGAGCAACGATTTTTTATGCTCATACTGCTGATATTGTTGAAACACATACCATGATTCCGGATGTGCAGATTCGCTCCATCAGCAGCCCGAACACCAGAATGCCCGAAATTCAACTTCTCAGCAATGGTAATTATCAGGCAATGATTACAAATTCAGGGGCAGGTTACAGCCGTTGGAATAGGTTGGCTATCAGCCGATGGAGAGAAGATGCAACATTGGATGACCGCGGAATTTTCTGCTTCATTAAAGATAAGGAAAGTGGCAGGTTTTGGTCAAATACGCATCAGCCTACATTGAAACCAACTCAAGGCTATGAAGCTGTTTTCTCTCAGGGAAGGGTCGAATTTCGGCGGCAGGATTTTGGTTTTGTAACAAAAACTGAAATCGTAGTCAGCCCTGAAGACGATGTTGAAATGAGAAGAGTCAGGATTACAAATAGAAATATGTCATCCAAAGTGCTTGAAATCACTAGCTATGCCGAGGTTGTACTGGCACTTCAGGCTTCTGATGAATCACATCCCGCTTTTAGCAATCTGTTTGTTCAAACTGAAATTATGCCCGAACATAAAGCAATTTTTTGTTCGCGTCGTCCCAGATCCAAAGAAGAGCGACCTCCATGGATGTTTCATCTTATGGATGCTCACAATGTTGTGATAGAAGCAGTTACCTACGAAACAGACCGAATGCAGTTTATTGGAAGGGGCAATAATCTTACCAATCCGCAGGCGATGGAGGCTGATTCACTTTCAGGAAGACAAGGTTCGGTGTTGGATCCGATTGTTGCCATCAGATATCGCATAAGCATAAAGCCAAACCAAACTGCGATTTTTGATATGATCTATGGCATCAGCGAGACCAGGGATGGCTGTCAGGGTCTGATGCATAAATATCAGGATCGTTATTTGAAGAAACGGGCCTTTGAACTCTCCTGGACGCATAGTCAGGTGCTTCTGAGGCAGATTAAAGCAACAGAGGCCGATGCGCAGTTATACAACCGAATGGCGGCGTCAATCATTTTTTCGAATCCTGCATTACGCGCCGATGGTTCAACAATCATGAATAACAACCGCGGGCAATCCGGACTCTGGAGCCATTCCGTGTCCGGAGATTTACCTATAGTTTTGTTGCAGGTGCACGAACCGGATAGCATAGATATGGTTAAACAATTGATTCAAGCCCATACATACTGGCGATTAAAAGGTTTAGCTGTTGACCTTGTTATCTGGAACGAGGATTATGGTGCTTATCGCCAGATATTACAGGATCAGATACTTGGACTCATAACCACAGAAGCTTACAGCAACCCGGCTATTAATCATCCGGGAAATATTTACGTGAAATCAGCGGATCAGTTATCTACTGAAGACAGGGTAATTTTTGAAAGTGTTGCACGTATCATAATTCATGACAATAAGGGTAGTTTATCTGATCAGATTGGATATCACATCATTGAGAAACCCATAAAGCCGGCATTTGAGAAGAAACCATTGTCATCCAGAGACACTGGTTCAAATCTCGAATTGCCTGGAGATCTGCTATTTTCCAATGGCATTGGCGGGTTTACTCCCAATGGTAAAGAATATAAAATTCTGACAGGGAAGAATGAAACTACCCAGGCTCCATGGGTAAATGTTATCGCTAATCCTGAGTTTGGTACAGTAATTTCTGAAAGTGGTTCAGCTTATACCTGGGCAATAAATGCGCATGAATACCGGATTACTCCATGGAGCAACGATCCTGTCAGTGATGCCGGTGGGGAGGCATTCTATGTGCGTGATGAAGTTTCAGGGAACTTCTGGTCACCGTCTCCTTATCCAAAAACCGGATTAACGCCTTACATAACTACCCATGGATTTGGTTATTCGATGTTCGAACACATCGAACAAGGTATTTTTACCGAAATGCGGGTATTTGTCGATAAAGAATTGCCTGTAAAATTTATTGTCCTGAAAATTCAGAACAGATCGGGAAGGGAGAGACAACTTTCAGCTACCGGTTTTGTGGAGATCATACTTGGCGATGTACGTTCAAAAACAAATATGCACGTCATTTCTGAGCGAGACACGGACACTGGCGCATTGCTTTTCAGAAACAAATACAACACTGCTTTTGCTGAGCGTGTTACATTTTTCAAGGTGAATGGGAGTAATCCTGATTTCAACATGGATCGCGCAGGTTTTATTGGCAGAAACAGAAATCTGGAAGATCCACAAGCCATGAGCAGGCAAAATCTGGCGGGTAAGAGTGGTGCAGGGCTGGATCCTTGCGGTGCTTTACAGGTTAAATTTGAACTCCTTGAAGGAGAGCAAAAGGAAATTGTTTTTCAACTTGGAAATGGAAACAATATGCAGACAACATTGTCTATGATCCGGAAGTTTTCTGGAAGTGATGTTGTTTTACAATCCTTACGCTCTGTTCAGGAATACTGGGACGAAGTATTGGGTAAAGTTCAAGTGAGTACACCTGACAGTTCCCTGAATCTTCTGGCAAATGGTTGGCTGAGCTATCAGACGCTGGCATGCAGGATTTATGCCCGAAGTGGTTTCTATCAATCTGGTGGTGCTTTCGGATTCAGAGATCAATTGCAGGATGTTCTGTCAATATTGCTTTCCAAACCTGAAATTGCAAGGGCTCAGATTTTGCTCAGTGCATCAAGGCAGTTCTCCGAAGGAGATGTGCAGCACTGGTGGCATCCGCCGGAAGGCAGGGGTGTGCGAACCCGCTGCTCCGATGACATGCTGTGGCTTCCGTTTGTAGTTTCGCGTTATATCTCAGTTACCGGGGATTCAGAAATCCTGTCAGTTCCTGTCGGGTTCCTCGAAAGTCGTGCATTGCATGAGGAGGAAGATTCTCTTTACGATTTGCCGGTGAGTGGTAATCTTAGTGCCACGCTTTATGAGCATTGCATACGTGCAATTAAATACAGTCTGAGTTTCGGAACGCATGGGTTGCCTTTTATTGGCTCCGGCGATTGGAACGATGGGATGGATCAGGTTGGCAATAAAGGGAAGGGCGAAAGTGTATGGCTGGCATTTTTCCTGTATGATATTCTGGTTCGCTTTACTGATGTCGCCAAACTATATGGTGATGAGATTTTTGCAATCGCGTGTATCAATGAAGCCGCAACGCTGCAATCGAACATCGAGGCTTCTGGTTGGGATGGGCAGTGGTACAAACGCGCGTGGTTTGATGATGGCACTCCGCTCGGATCTAACACAAATACAGAGTGTCGCATTGATGCCATTGCACAGAGTTGGTCAGTATTGTCAGGAGCCGGTAGTCCGGAACGCCAGACAACTGCCATGGAATCTCTGAATAAATATCTGGTAAACAGAGATTTAAAACTGATTCAACTTCTCGATCCGCCATTTGATAAAAATGGTCTGAATCCGGGTTATATCAAAGGGTATGTGCCGGGTGTCCGCGAAAATGGCGGGCAATATTCCCATGCAGCAATCTGGGCGCTTATGGCATTTGCAGCTTTGGGTGACCGTGAGAAAGTATGGGAATTGTACAGCATGATCAATCCGATAAACCATTCTTCAAATGCTGAAGATATGAAGGTTTATAAGGTGGAGCCTTATGTTATGGCTGCTGATGTGTATGCCAATGAATCTCACCCGGGCAGGGGAGGATGGACCTGGTACACAGGTTCTTCCGGCTGGATGTATCAGTTTATTGTCAACGCATTGCTGGGAATGGAAAAGCATGGTGATAGCCTCAGATTCAAGCCTTGCTTCCCTTCTGACTGGCCGTCTGTGCTGATAACCTATCGTTTCGGAAAGTCAACATATCAGATTACTGTTTATCAGGAAAACCCAGACGTCGAATCGTGGTGGAAATCCAATGAAACCAAAGAGTCAGGTGATACCATTCCCCTGATCGACGATGGACTTGAGCATCATGTGGAAGTGCATGTTTCTGGTAAGAAGTGAGTTCATTTTGGATTTTCGGATAAGTGAATCAACTATACTTCAACTCCCCATGCCTGACTGCCACTCAGTCAGGCAGGCGGAGTCGGAGACAATATTCTTAAGCTAAACGACATTGAATCAATTATCCTGATTTTTCAGTCCACTATGCAACAAACATTACGGTATCTTTGCCGACCCTATGTCAATCATTTGTGAACCTTAAAATGAAAGAATACAAGTTTGATGCTCTGATTCAGAAGAATGAGAAGATGGATGCAGCCTATGTTGAGTTTCCATTTGATGTTCAGAAGGAGTTCGGCAAAAAAGGACAGATCAGGGTAAAGGCATTTTTTGATGGAATTGAGTATCGGGGATCTCTGGTAAAAATGGGTGGCAACAATCACATCATCGGACTTAATAAACAAATCAGAAATGCGATTTCCAAAACCTGGGGAGAAGTCGTAACGGTATTACTTGTTGAAGATCAGGAAGAAAGGGTGGTAGAAGTGCCAGAAGATCTTTTATATGCTCTAAAACAAAACATCACCACAGAAATGATTTTTGAGCAATTATCGTTCACCAACAAAAAGGAATTTGTTAACTGGGTTATTTCAGCCAAAAAGCAGGAAACACGGAAAGCAAGAATTGAAAAATGCATTCTTCTGCTCACTTCAGGAAGAAGAAACCCTGGCGACAAATGACTATTTTTAGCCTGTTTGATGCACTTTTACACTAACGCATTTAATCCATTACTTTAATATCAACCTACACCAGAATGCCTGAAAAAGAGAAAGAAATAGAATCAAACGCATCAATTGGAGAAATTCAGGCGAACCGACCTGAACCAACCATCACTGACATTGATGTTGTAATTTACAAACAGCGAATGACCCCGAAATATGCCGTTGATGCACTTGCGGAAGGTTACTCTGTGTTAATCGTTGACTTTTACAGCAGTGGCCTGGCTGTTTTAAATGAGTTGAAGCAATACATCTCAGCAAAATATCCTGATCAATCGTTTCAGGGGCAGCGGGAAGCCCGTGCAGCTTTTCGTGAGTTATCGCAGAAATTGTTTTTGAAAATCAGCAATCATAAAATACTTGTAAGAAAATCTCCTGAAATCGGTTGGTTAAAGATTCTCTACCCTGAACTTACAGTCTTTTTGCTGCCTTTTTCGCAGGTTCAGGGACTCAACAGTGCATGGCAGTGGCATGAAAAGGGAATTTTTATACCGGTTTTGCGAAAAAAAATCCATCCATGGTACGGAACTTATTTCCCGACAAGGTTTGAACATCTTGAACTTTTCGAGAACTGGCTTAAGGAATATAAAGGTAAAAAAGAATCGGCTATTGATGTTGGCATTGGAAGCGGTGTACTCACTCTTCAAATGCTGAAACACGGATTTGGTAGCATCTGCGGAACCGATTCAAATCCAAATGCCATTATCGGGTTTGACGAGTATGCTGAGCAAAATCAGCTGAAATCAAAAATTACTTTGTCGTATGGCGACCTTTTTGAAGGGTGTAAATCATCCGCCGATCTGATTGTATTTAACCCGCCATGGCTGCCGGCATCCTATAATCCGGGTGGTATCGATAGCGCCATTTATTATGATGAGGATTTGTTTTCAAGATTCTTTTCAGAAGCATCGAAGCATCTGAATGAGGGTGGGAGAGTGGTTGTTATTTTCTCGAATCTGGCAAGAATTACAAATCATGAAACGGTACATCCCATCGAAAACGAATTGGCTGTGGGTGAACGATTTGTGAAAGAGCGATTTATTGACAAACAAGTGCGTGCAGCTTCAAAAAACTCACGAAGAAACCTTGATCGCCGGAGTGATGAGAAAGTGGAATTGTGGGTATTGAAACCGCTGGTGAGGTAGGTTGAGGTTAAGGTTAAGGTTAAGGTTGAGCCTGCCTGGCTGACAAATCCAATTGAATGGTTACATTAATTTAGCCAGTCAGACAGGGTTTAAGGTTAGAGGATTGGAAATTGGAAATTGGAAATTGGAAATTAGAGATTGATTATCTCAGCCGTTTAAATCCTGTTTCAATTTCGTTTGAGATGCGTTCAAATACATCCTCAAAACTACCAAGTCCATCAACTTTGGTAACGCCATGTAATTGCTTGTATTTCTCAATTACAGGCACTGTTTTGGTTTCGTGTTCCTGAAGCCGTTTCACGATTTTGGCCGTGCTGTTGTCATAAGGCATACAGCCTTCAGTTTTGCTGCGGGCATCAAGCCGGCTGATAAGTTCGAGTGTAGGTACTTCAATTTCAATAATCTGAGAAATAGAAGAGCCGTGTTTTTTCAACAATCCATCAAGAATGTATGATTGCACCAACGTTCGCGGAAACCCTTTGAAAATAAAGCCTTTGATATCCTTGCTTTCCGAAAGCTTTTTTTCAATCAGCTGAACCACAATCTCATCAGGAACGAGTTGGCCATTCTCGTAAAGTTCAGTAATTTTTCTGCCTGTTTCGGTATTCTTTTTGATTTCCTGATCAAGCATGGGGCCGGTTGCAACGTATTCAAGTCCGAAATGCCTGGCCAGCGCTTTGCCTTGCGATCCGCGCCCTGATCCCGGGTAACCGAATAAAACAATATTAAACAGGCTTTTGGTGAGCTCCTGCCTGATGATCTCAGTAATCTGAGTATGAACGTTTTCAATGCCAACGGTGCCATCCACTTCCACATAAATGCCTCTGTCCTTATAAAATTGTAAAACCGGTAGGGTTTTTTCGTTGTATTCCTTGAGGCGGTTTCTGATTACCTGTTCATTGTCGTCGCTTCGACCCGAAGTCAATCCCCGGTTCAACAACCTTTTAACGGATTCTTCTTCCGGCACATTCAGGCTGATCAGGCAATTGAGCGATGTGTGCAGTTTGATCATTAATCCCTCAAGGATGTATGCCTGAATGTAAGTTCTTGGAAATCCGTCAAATAAAAATCCATTAGATCCCGGATTTTCAGTAATAGTTTTCTCAATTATCTGAACTATAATTTCGTCAGGCACCAGTCCACCCGAAGCAATAATACTTTGCGCTTCAAGCCCAAGTTTGGTTTTACCAGCCATTTCTTTGCGGAGCAAATCGCCGGTGGAAATGTAAAAGAGGTTATATTTTTCGGTCAGAAATTCAGACTGAGTTCCTTTTCCTGCGCCCGGAGGGCCAAATAGAGCGATATTTAGCATATAGTTAAAAGTGAAAAATGAAAAATGAAAAGTGAAAAATGAAGGATACTTACATTTTGAGTTTGGAAATTGGAAATTAGATCTTGGAAATTAGATCTTTCCTTTACCTTGTTCTTCAAACATCTTTTTCAATCCTTTTGCAACCGGATAATCAGGTTGGTAATCAAGCAATCTTTTGGCTTTGCTGATATCGGCATAGGTAATTTCCACATCGCCGGGCTGCATGGGTTGCCATTCGATAATAGCTTTTTTGTCCAGTGTTTGTTCGATTCCATGAACCAGTTCAATCAGCGAAATGGTATCGTTGTTGCCGAGATTCAGAATTTCATATCCCTTCAGTTTATCGGCTGATGCCATGATTCCGGAAACAATGTCATCCACAAAAGTGTAGTCGCGACGGGTAGATCCATCGCCAAACAAGGTAATCGGAGAGCCTTCACTTATTTTCCGGCCAAACTGCTGAATGGCCATTTCGGGGCGTTGTCCGGGACCATAAACTGTAAAAAATCTCAGACAGAAAATATTGAAATTGTAAAGGTGATGATACGTGTAACACAGCAATTCTCCAGCCTTTTTTGTCGCTGCATAAGGTGATATCGGGTTATCTACCGCATCGCTTTCGCTGAAAGGAACCTTTTTATTGTTCCCGTAAACCGATGATGATGAGGCAAACAGCAGGTTATTCAAACCTGATTTCCGCATGGCTTCCAGCAGGATGAGTGTTCCGTTTACGTTAACATCATAATAAAGAGTGGGTTGCTCTATTGAAGGCCTGACTCCCGCCCGCGCTGCCAAATGAATAACCAGATCAGGCTTTTCAGTTTCAAATATGCTTTCAAGAAATCCTGCATCACGAATATCACCCTCATAGAGTTTGAAACCCGGGAAAGTTTCAAGCTTCTGAATTGCATTTCTTTTTATCCGGGGATCATAGAAATCATCGAAATTATCGATTCCAGCAACCTCGATGCCTCGCTGAATCATGGTGCGTGCAAGGTTAGATCCGATAAAACCAGCGACACCGGTGATAATTACTTTTTTCATAACTTATTCATTTTCATTATCATGAATAACAGTATTGCCAGACAATTGCAGTTTCAAAGCCTTCTCATTCAGACTGAAATATATGCCAAAAAGTGAGACCAGCGCGGTTATCACATAAAATAAAAGGCTTAGCGCGATGGACTGATGTATGTCGAGCTGCATAAGCTCAGCCCCAAACAAAAATGTAATCTCACGGGAACCGATTCCGCCGATTGTAATGGGCAAAGTGGCAACAATGGATGAAATCAGAAACAGAAAAAGATATGAAAGTGTTTGATCCTGATTGTTGTTGGCATAAAGAATAAACCATGCCGAAACAAGCTGAGCCATCTGAACAGCAAGCGAATACAGGTTGGTTTTGTTCAGGCTTGTTTTAAAATCTTTAAAAAACCAATGAATCCCTGCATAATAAGTAATAATTGAAACAGGAATCAGTCCGGCAGCAAAATACTTATAAATCAATGGTATAGGAATCAATAGTGCCAGCAACATGGCCAGCACAAAAAGAGCCAGTACACCGTTTACCCTATCAAGAAAAACTGCCCAGAAAAGCTTTTTGGCTTTAATCTGATATTTTTTGTTCAATAAATAGATTTTATAGCCATCACCGCCAATGCCTCCCGGAAGAAAAAGGTTGTAATACATCCCCAGCAGGTAAAGCCGGAGATTGCTGGCTTCAGTCAGACCCGCATTTATATTCCTGAAAAAGAGATTCAGCCTGAAAGATGAGAATACTTTGGAAATGGCAAAAAGTAGTGTAGCGGCAACAAGCCAGCTATAGTTTACATTTCTGAAAATTGATGTAACTTCCTGAAAATCAATTTTTGTGAAAACATACCAAAGCGCTGCAACCGAAAGTGCAATTTTGAGGATGGCTTTGATATATCCTGGCAGTTTAATCATTGAATGTGTGGACCTTGCGAACTTTATATGGTCGTTTTTGCTGTGATTCGTAGTAAGTGCGCATCATTACTTCTGCCATAATTCCAACGGTAATAAGCTGAATGCCGGCAATCAGCATCAAAATTCCCAGCAGCAACATAGGTTTGCCCCAGATATCGTTTCCCATGATTTTCAACACCAGAAAATAGGCATTGATCAATGATCCGATCAGGAAAAATATTACGCCGATACCACCAAAAAGGTGCATGGGTTTACTCATGTATTTTTTAAAGAAAAGCATGAGCAAAAGATCGCTAACCACTTTAAATGTGCGGTTTATGCCATATTTGGATTTCCCGAATTCGCGGGCGTGATGCTTAACATCCACCTGTGTAATTGTTGCACCTTCGAGGCTGGCAAGCACTGGAATAAAACGGTGCAGTTCGCCGTAAAGTCCGATATCTTTGGCAAGATCACTTTTAAAAACCTTTAAAGTGCAACCATAATCTTTGATGTGGACTCCGGTGCTGTTCCTGATAATCGCATTTGCAATTTTGCTGGGTATTTTTCTGAAGAAAACCCCGTCCTGTCTGTTTTTCCGAATGCCGGCCACCAGATCCCAGCCTTCATCTTCAGCAAGTTTAAGCATCATCGGAATGTCGGATGGATCGTTCTGTAAATCGCCATCCATAGTAACCATATACTCTCCCTTTGCCTGCTCAATCCCTGCATAAAGCGCCGAACTCTGCCCGTAATTCTTGCGAAATTCAACCAAAACCACACGGGGATCTTTCAATGCAATGATTTCCTGCCGGGTGCGGTCGGTTGAACCATCATCAACATAAATTATCTCATATTCAATGTCTTGTATCGATTCATTGATCCATTTATTCAATGGTTTAATATTCGGTTCTTCGTTGTAAACGCAAATGATGATTGAAAGCTTGAGAGGGTTCATAGTGGCTTTTTTATCAGGAATAGTCTGGTTTCATGCAGTTTTATGGTAAACTCATGAAGAACTTCGTAATTGTTGAGTTTGTCCGCAAAATTAGCCAGATTTTTTTCATCCGTTATATAATGCGCTTCTTTATTGGATATTTCCCATTTTCGGGTTATAATTTGCCCGCTTTCGCGAGAAATGTAGAACGATGCATCGTGGTTAAATGGCGAATCGCCGAGGATAAAAGTTGACTTGCCTTTTATAAGTTGTCCGGCAACAATCTCTCCCTGACGATAACCTGCATCGGGATACGAATTATATCGTGCAGGCAGATTGAAGGTGTTGAAAGCAATACGAACCGATAACATTACAATGATGAGCATCAACAATCGATTTCCGGGCATTTTAAGCGCTATAAATGCGCATGATGCGGAAATTAAAAACAATGTGCCAATGATCACCCAAACCCCTGTCATATCTTTTGTTTCAGCCCAGAAAAGGTAAATTAACAACGAAAATGTACCTGCAAAAGTCAGGACGATAATAATTAGATCAACAATTTTAATAAGAAGGGTTCTGGAATCTGCAGAGACATTGTATGCTTTTATCAGAACAATATAGAGTAAAGGAAACAGCATAAACAGGTATCGGGGTCTCATATCGGCTGAAATCCAGTAAATTATAATATTCGAAATAAAAATCAGTGAACTGAAAATAATAAGCTTGTCTTTAAAGATGACCTGTCTGACCCGTTTATCGATCAGCAGTAACAGCAAAATGGTCCAGGGTGCAAATTCATAACTCATTTCAAGCGGAAACATTATCAGATGTTTGCTCCAGCTAAGTAAAGAGCCTTCCTTATCGCTGATGCGGTTCGACTGATCAAAAAGCGTGGCAAAAACATCATCAAGCGAATTGGTTTGAAGATAGGCGAAGTAGTAGTAGCCTGTAATAACAGTAAATACAGCGATTCCTGCCATATGCTGCCACGAAAACAGTTTTTTGAAATTTTTATCGTAGGTCAACCAAACCAACAGGCTGATTCCCTGAAAAGCAATAGATGGCATTCCTTTCATCAGATATCCCGCGGCAGCCAGTGCGTAGGATAACAGAAACATAGCCAGCCAGTTTCGCTTTTGCGAATACAGGAAGATTACTGCAAAGGAAGTCAATGTTACCAGCGAATAGGTAATGTCGATAAGTCCTTGAAATGAATCCCAGAAAAGGATACGTGCTGAAGTAATCCACATCAGCGAGACGATGAAAGCATGGGTGCGGCCAAGAGATTTTCGTGACAACAGAAACATCACAACTCCCATCAGCAGCAGCGAAATTACGGTAGGCAAGCGTAAAACAAACTCACTCATATTTCCTGATATATGAGTGTATGCTGCTAATATCCAGTTAAATAGCGGTGGTTTATTGTAATAGAACTCCCCATTTATTGTCGGATTTATGTAATTTCCTGAAATTATCATTTCGAGTGTAACGATGGCGCGTGTTGGCTCGTCTGAGATCAGAGGCATTAAACCCAAATTAACAAACAAAGCAAATGGAAGTAAAATGGCAATGACCGTGAAAATGATTACCGGGTGGGTTTTAAGCCTTTCGACAAAGTTTAGCATTGACAGGCATTTTAATTTAGTTGCAAAATTAGCTATTCTTCGCAAGGGAATATTAACAGAATATGAAATAGACAACTATATCCGGGTTTTTATATCTCAAGTTTGAGTAATTTTGTACACTTTTTTAACTGCATTGACTGATATATTGATAATGAAACAAATAATAACTTCATTTTTTAAACAATTGCTTTTCTGGATGTTACTTTTTGCCTTTTCCAGAACTGTGTTTTTACTTTTCAATTTTAATCTGCTACGAATCGAAGGTTTGCAGTTTCCAGAAGTCATGGCTTCATATTGGCATGCCCTTCAGCTTGACTTTGCAACAGCAGCTTATTTCATGATGTTTCCCTTCATAATTCTTCTTATACAGTCGGTTTATAGTCCAAAATGGCTGAATAAGGTAAACAAGGTTTATGTTTTTATTGCAGTGTTTCTTTTTAGTCTGCTCACTGTGGTTGAGTTAGGGATTTATCCCGAATGGAAAACCAAGCTACCCTTCAAAGCATTTTCATATCTGAGCAATCCGACGGAGGTTTTTGATACCATTTCAACCGGACTATTTTTTGGATTGATTGCTTTGTTCTCCATAGTTTTTGCAATTTGTTATCTGCCTTATATTAAGTGGTTTTACAACGATTTATATAAAGTAAAGAAGAATTATCTCTTCACAATATTGTTTGCACTGATAATGCCGGTTTTGCTGTTCATCACGGCAAGGGGAGGGGTTCAGCAGATTCCTATCAATCAGAGTGCTTCTTACTACTCAAATAAGAACATTCTGAATCTGGCTGCAGTAAATTCAGGTTTTAACCTGTCAATCAGCATTATAGAGAATTACAAGAATTTCGGTAAAAATCCTTATGCATACTATAGTGATGCCGAAGCACGCAAAACGGTTGAGGCACTTTTTGCTGTTGAAAAGGACACAACAATCAGTGTGCTTACTACGCAGCGGCCAAATGTGGTGCTGTTGATTCTCGAAAGCTGGTCAGCCGATCTGATTGAATCATTGGGTGGAGAAGCAGGTATAACCCCTGAATTTCGTGAACTTGAAAAGGGCGGTGTTCTCTTTAAAAATCTCTGGGCTACCGGTCCACGGAGTGAGCAGGCAATGGGAAGTATTTTCGGTGGATTTCCGGCACATCCTATATCATCCATTACTGTGCAGCCTGATAAGTTTTCCAAGCTTCCAACCATCACCAAGAAACTGATAGAACAAGGTTATCATACTTCGTTTTACTTTGGAGGTCAGTTGATTTACGGAAATATCAAAGGTTTTATTCTTTACAACGGTTTCAGCCGGATAATTGAAGGCGCTCATTTTGGCAAAGAAGTGATCAAAGGAAAGCTAGGGGCGCATGATGAGTTCGTGCTTTCAAGGCAGATTGCTGATCTTAACAAGGAAAAGGAACCTTTCTTCTCTGCTTTATTTACACTCAGTTCTCATTCCCCGTATGATCAGCCTATGGAGCAAGTGCTCGACTGGGGTGATAATGAGCAACCTTACATCAACTCAGCTTATTACACCGACCGAAGTCTGGGAAATTACTTCCGTGAAGCACGAAAGCAGCCATGGTATAATAATACTTTGTTTATTCTGGTGGCAGATCACAGTCATAACTCATATCGTAACTGGTCTTTCACAACTCCGAACTATCATAAAATTCCGATGCTGTTTTATGGCGAAGTAATAAAGCCTGAATATAGGGGAACATCTGTACAAGCATTTGCTAATCAGTCGGATATGGCAACAACTCTACTCCGGCAGTTGAATCTGGATGCTTCCGGATTTCATTGGAGCCGCAATCTGTTTAATCCTTATACACAACAGTTCTCCTATTTTTCTTTTGAAGAAGGTTTAGGTTGGATTCGTCCACCGTCAGGGCATTTTACTTACGATGCTCGCATCAATCATTTTAATGAGATGTCAATCCCCGAAATAGCGCGCGATTCTGTCATCAGAGAAGGCAAATCATATCTTCAGATATTGTTCGAAGAGTATATGGCATACTGATTTCCGTCAATTAAAAACCTTTGTCTGGGTGAATAAATGTGGTTTTTATTTCTGTTTATTTGTATTATTGTACATTGATTTAGCCTTTGAGGTTCGTAATTTTTTAATACCTTTCAAATAATGCCATTTTGCTTAAAAACATTGAATATTTCGGCTTATTTGCAGGTTACAAATTGCCCCTGATTGAGATAAAGAAAGACACTCATTTTCAATCTTAACAGCCTTACTAATCCTAACAACCTCCAGTTAAATTGAATCTATCTGACAGAATAAATAAGTATTTCTATCACAAGAGCATATCTTCACAACTGAGGATAAGCACTTTGGCAATTGCATTAATTTCTGCAATAATAATCGGAGGTAGCTGGACTTATTTTGAATCTGTAAAGCTGAAAAAAGAACTTGAAGAAGAAAAAACAAATTATTATCAAACTAAAAATCAATTGGTTGAAAATGAGGTAATGTCAGCAATTGATTACATTGAATACAACCGGTCACTTTCGCAGGAAAGGATGAAGAAGGAATTAAAAATGAGGGTTGATGAAGCCTGGAATATTTCCTCCAATATATACAATCAGAACAAGAACAATAAATCGCGGGCTGAAATTGAGAAAATGATCAAGGATGCCATACGCCCGATACGGTTTGCCAATGAAAGGGGAGATGTATTTATCTATTCATTGGATGGTTATGCTGCACTGTTGCCCCGAAGTCCTGATTCGGAAAATTCTTACAGTCTCGATTATAAGGACAATTCAGGAAATCCTGTTGTTAAAAATGAAGTCAATCTTCTGAAACTGATAGACAGAGGCTATCTGGATTACTATACCAGAAGTGAATATTCAACCTCTGATTCTGTGCTTCTTAAAAGTACATATATCCGCAAATTTGAACCTTTGGGCTGGTATTTTGGCAGCAAGGACTACCTTTCTGATTTTGAAACTGACCTTAAAGAAGAGTTGTTAAAAAGAATTTCGAAATTAAGGTTTGGCTCGGATGGATATATTTTCATCAATTCAGTTGATGGATTGGCATTAATTTCAAATGGCGAAAAGCATGCTACACCATTAAATATTTACAATTCAGGTGATACCAATTGGATATCAGTTTTTAAAGAGCAAGTCAAAATTTTTAATGGAAGTGGCAAAGGTATTATCAAATATAAATTCAGGCGGCTGTTAGCTGATGAATTTGAAACAAAGTATTCATATCTGGGAACAGTAAAAGCATGGGGATGGATTATCGGTGCAGGTTATTATGAAAATGAAGTAGAGAATCTTATTCTTGCAAAGCAACATGAAAAATCACAAAAGCATAAACAAGTTGGTCTTCTGATTTTTATAATTCTTTTGGTTATTTTAATTCTAATCTGGGTGTTCTCCGGATATTTGGCAAATAAAATGCTTCGAAGTTTCAGGTCGTTTGAATTAAACTTCCGAAAATCGATACTGGAATCCACAGAAATGGACCCTGAGGAACTTGCTTTTCTCGAATTCCAGCAACTCGCTGAATCAGTTAATGGCATTACCCGGCAATTGAGTTCTATCAGAATAAAACTAACCAAAGAACAATCCTTGCTGCGTTCACTGATTGACTCAAGTCCGGATTTGATATTTTTCAAAGACCTGAACAGTAATTATGTTGGTTGTAACCTGGAATTCTCAAAATACCTCGGAATCAGCGAAAATGATTTAATCGGCAAAAACGACTTCAACTATTTCTCCAAAGAAATGGCTGAAAAGTACCACGAAGATGATAGAAATATCATCAGAGAACACAAGCCTATCAGAAGCGAAGAGTGGATTACCTTGCCCAATGGAAGTATGCGATTGATGGATACTTTTAAGGTTCTTTATTACGACAAGAATGGCGAAGCAATTGGCATTATGGTTATTAGCCGAGATATTACTGAAAGAGAAGAGACCAGACTAATATTAAAGGAAGCAAAAGAGAGAGCCGAAGAAGCAGATAAATTAAAAACGGCATTTCTGGCCAATATGAGTCATGAAATCAGAACTCCAATGAACTCCATTGTTGGATTTTCAAATCTGTTAACAGAGGAAAATCTGGATCAAAACGAGAAAAATGAATATATTCAGCACATAAATCATGGTAGTGAAACATTGCTTAAACTTATTGATGATATTATCGATATTGCAAAGATTGAAGCCGGGCAGTTAAGTATAACTCTCGATACCTGCAATCTGAAAGAATTGATCGATGAGCTTTACATAATGCATACAACGCAACTCAAACAAAAAAATAAACACCAAATAAGCCTTTTTAATGAGATTGTTCCATTAAGTGATGGTTTCAACATAGTAACCGATGAGTTCAGGCTTAAACAAGTGTTGAGTAACCTGTTGGGTAATGCAATAAAATTCACACAAGAAGGCAAGATTACTTTTGGCTTCAAGCAAATTAATGATATGCTTGAATTTTATGTAAAGGATACCGGAATCGGAATTTCTGCTGAAGGGCAAAAAGTTATTTTTGAACGTTTCAGACAGGAAAATCATTCAGGATTAAAGCATTCAGGAGGAACAGGATTGGGGTTGGCAATTTCACATCACATTTTAGAATTGTTGGGAGGTTCCATCTCAGTTAATTCAATACCTGATCATGGATCAGTTTTTACATTCACAATTCCTTACAGAACAGCGGAAGTACCTGCAAAGAAACAGAAGAACAATGTTCCGGTAAAAGGTGTTTTTGATTACAATTGGAACGACAAGACCATTTTGGTTGTTGAAGACATAGACTCGAATTATAAATATATTCATGCTGCGATTTTCAGGACCGGTATAAATATTTTAAGGGCTGTTGACGGCCACGAAGCAATCAGCATGTGCAGCTCAAATGGTAAAATAGATATTATTTTGATGGATGTTAATATGCCGGTTTTGAATGGATACGAAGCTACTATTGAAATAAAGAAACTATGGCCAAACATCCCGATTATAGCACAAACTGCTTATGCAATGCAGGGTGAAGAACAACGAAGCCGCGAGGCTGGTTGCGATGCCTACCTATCTAAGCCGGTTAATCTGCGATCACTGTTTAATGCGATGAAGCAATTCCTTGAGATGCCAACAAAATAGAAAACTGCCCCTGAAAAATCCGGGACAGCTTCATAATTCCAATTTAACAGCTTATTTGGGCTGATAATAGCAAACCTTCGGAGACATTATTCTCTCTTCTTTCTTGAGTTTTTTAATTGCGTTATCAACATCCTTTTTATCGATACCAGCCAATTCTGCAATTTCGGCTCCTTTTAAAGGCTTACCGGCTTCTGCAAGGGTTTTTAAAACAAGTTCGGTTGTTTCCATTTTTTTGTTTTTTATTCAAGTGAATGCACAACAAGACCACTTCTCAACTTAGGTTCAAACCAGGTTGTTTTGGGTGGCATTATATTTCCTGAATCAGCAATATCAATAAGTTGCTGAAGTGATACCGGATATAGGGCAAATGCAGCAGCCATTTCGCCGCTGTCAACCCGTTTTTTAAGCTCTCCCAAGCCTCTGATTCCGCCTACAAAATCAACCCGCTTTGATGTTCTGAGGTCTTTTATATCCAGAATCTGATCTAAAACAAGCTGCGAAAGAACTGTAACATCAAGCACACCAATAGGATCGTTATCGTTGTATGTGCCTTCTTTTGCGGTGAGTGAGTACCATTTTCCATCAATGTACATGCTGAAGTTGTGAAGCACTTCAGGTTTGTAAATTTCGGTGCCTTTTTCTTCAATATCAAAAACGCCTGCAAGCTTCTGCATAAATTCAGCAGCCGTCATTCCATTCAGATCTTTCACCAGGCGGTTATAGTCAATAATGGTTAACTGATCAGATGGAAAGTGCACCGCCAGAAAGAAGTTGTATTCTTCTTCACCGGTATGGTTTGGATTTGCCTGTTTTTTCTCATTTCCGACAAGTGCAGCGGCTGCAGTTCTGTGATGACCATCAGCAACATAAGTGTAAGGCACTTTTGAGAACAGATCTACAAGCTTTTCAATGGTGGCTTTATCTCTGATCACCCAGAAGTGATGTCCAAAACCATCATCAGCTGTAAAATCATAATCTGCTTCCTGCGATGTTACAACTCCTTTTACAATTTCGTCAATTGCTGCAACCGAAGGGTAGGTGAAGAAAACCGGTTCCATATTGGCGTTGGTGACGCGTACATGTTTCATACGGTCTTCTTCCTTGTCTTTTCGTGTAAGCTCGTGTTTTTTGATGATACCTTGCAGATAGTCCTCAACACCAGCGCACCCTACCAGGCCATATTGAGTTTTTCCATTCATGGTCTGAGCATAAATATAGAGGTGATCCTCATTATCCATAGCCAGCCATCCCTTTTCTCTGAAATCGGTAAAATTTGAAAGTGCCTTATTGTAAACCTGATCATCATGTTCGTCAAGATCTGCAGGAAGGTCAATCTCCGGCTTAATGATGTGAAGTAAAGAATAAGGATTGCCTTCAGCTTCTGTTCTGGCTTCGTTCGAATTCAAAACATCGTAAGGGCGTGATGCCAGTTCGCGGACTATCTCCTTTGGAGGGCGCAGTCCTTTAAATGGTTTTAATATCGCCATAATTAATTGATTTGGTTTATTTTATGAAAAATGATGTCAGTAAAAATGCACCAACCTCTCATTACATCAGTTTTCAGTTGATGAACAAGAGGTTTGAATGGGGCAAAAGTATAATTTATTCGATAAAAAAGTATTAGTAAAAATTGTTTTTGGGAAGGATTTTAATCGGGGTCTTCCGGACTGAGATCAGCAGCACGTTGTAATGAGCCAATCAGAGCTCCGATCATTTTGGTCATTTCCATGAGTTGACCGCGGGATTCATCAACCTCCTTATCGCTGAAATAGCCAAGTTTGCCTGCCAGCGTTGTAAATACAACACACTCTCTAACGGCACTCTTTGCCATCTTAAGGTAATAAATAAATTGACTTTTATTTCGAGCGGACCCTTCAGATATATTCAGCGCAATTGCTTGTGCCGATAAACTATATCTACTTCCTATTCCGGAAGGATCATTTGGAAACAAATCGCTGTGTCTGATTAGCCATTCAATATAGTCAAGCGATTTATGATATATTCTCAAATCTTCAAATCTAAAAAATGTAATGGCTTTTTCGAGTTCGGGATCCATAATCGTTGAGTGTGTGTGGGTGAATAATTGTGTGTGTGTGATGGTTATGGCAAATGAAACTTATTTTGAAACAGGATATTTCATTTAAGAAATACCCTGTTTATTTTGACTTTTACTTATTAACCTGAAAGGTTGTAACGCCGTTTTCCAGATAGTCAACGATTTGCTTTGCAGCAGCAATGCCTGCATTGATATTTGCTTCAGAAGTTTGTGCACCCATTTTCTTGGGCGTAAAGAAGAATCTTCCGATATATTTTTCCTGAATCTCTGCTTTGCAATCTGGTTCGATATCGCTCAGATATTTAAAGTCTGCTCTTTCTGCAAACACTTGCAACAAACCTTCTTCATCAATTACTTCCTTTCTGGCAGTATTTACCAGCGTAGCTCCTTTAGGCATGAGATTAAGAAGAGTGTGACTGATTGATTTCTTCGTTTGTGCATTTGCAGGTATATGAAGTGACACATATTGACATGTGGAATACAATTCTTCAATACTCTGTAGTGGCTTAACACCATCTTTTTCAATAATTTCTGCATTTACAAAAGGGTCAAATGCGTAAACATCCATTCCAAAACCAAGGCCAATGGCTGCAACGTATCTGCCTACATTTCCATAAGCATGGATTCCTAAAGTTTTTCCGCGTAACTCAGACCCGGATGTTCCATTGAAGTTATTTCTGGCTGCAAAAACCATCATACCAAATGCCAGTTCTGCTACTGCATTAGAATTCTGACCTGGTGTGTTCATTGCAACTACACCTTTTTCGGTTGCGGCTGCAAGATCAATATTATCGTAACCAGCTCCGGCCCGAACAATAATGCGCAGATTTTTACCAGCTTCAATTACTTCGCGGTTGGCTATATCACTGCGAATGATTACAGCATCAACATCAGAAATCGCTTTAACAAAATCACTTTGATCAGTGTACTTTTCAAGCAATCGTAATTCATAGCCTGCTTTGTCAGTTATCAGGCGAATACCATCTACTGCAACCTTTGCAAATGGTTTGTCAGTAGCAACAAGAATTCTCTTCATAGTAAAGTAGTTTTAAAATAGGTTATAAAAGTAAACAGGTTTATAATGCTTTCCAAATTTTTCAAAAAAAATATGTACGAATCCGGCCAAAAATAAAAATAATGTCCGCATTCGGACAATTGACAGTAAAATTTATATCAATTTAAATTTATTTCCTATAACTTTTAAGCATACCAAGGTCAACTTCCGGTATTGATTTCAGATTCACCCCTGTCTTTATAATGATTGAGCAACTAAGTTCAAAAAAAACAGCTCTTTCAACCACTTCTTTATAGTTTCTCCCAATAGCAACCTGCCCATGATTTGACAGCTGTATGACATTATTGGTGATGCATTGTTCAGCTACTGCGTTAGCCAATTCAATTGAGCCAGGCATTAAAAACGGGACATGTGGAATATTACCGATGTAAAGAGGTATCTCAATTATGGCATTGTAATCAGGCTTTTTATCAATACAAGCCAGCGTGGTAGCATTGGGGCTCTGAAAATGAAGTATCACGTTTACATCGGGTCTTTGCTTATAAATACCAGCATGAAGTTTCCATTCGCCCGATGGTATTATTTGATTAATACTTGAACCATCCCGGATATTCATAACAGAAATATTGACTTCTGTCATATTTTCAAGCCAGCATCCTGTTTGTGAAATAAGAATACATTCCTCATTAAGACGAAATGAAATATTTCCGCTACTGCAATTTACCAGACCTTTGCTGGCAACTTCTCTGCCCCGGGAGGCAAATTCCGACATCACTTCATCAGAAACTCTGACTTTTTTCATTGGCTGGATATGTTTTATCAGTGCAAATATCATTAAAAAAACAACACCAGTAGTCCGAAAGCATGATGCGGTTCGAATGTGATTTCTTTTATAATCAGCGATTTAAACGGAATCGAGTTGAAAATTTATTAATTATTTCTCAATTTTGACAAATAAGCCATAATCATTAATGCAATACTATTGTTTATTTCATAATTTTGAAAAATAAATAAGCCATTATGAAAAAACTAACCCTGATTTCTATTTTTTCTATTTTGATGAGTACAAGCTTTGCTCAGACCTGGTTCGATATCGGACTTAAAGGTGGTGTTGGAACCTCTTTCTGGTACAACAAACAAATATTTGATAACCAGCAGATTGTACATAAATGGCAACCCGGATATACCATTGGTGGGAAAATCGGGTTCAATTTTATTCAGGAGCACCAGCTTACATTTGATGTACTGAAATCCTCAATAAGTCAGGACTTTACCTATCGACCAGAAGGCTGGACAAATTCAGCTGATGCCCTTCGCGAGTTTACAATAGGAGGATTGGATATGCTGCTGATGTACAGAGCCAATCGCAATGGCACCTATTTTGAAGTGGGTCCGCAATGGTCGAAGTATTCTGCAGTAAAGTATTCGGATAATGGTGGTGACTTTATTTCGCCGATGGAGCCATCCCAACTTATCAGCAAAAGTAACTTTGGCCTGGCCATGGGATTCGGTGGCTATATATTTGGAACTGATAATTTCGGGGTTACAACTGGTGTGAGGTTCAATTACATGTTTAATGATCTGGCCTCTGCCGAAGGACGTGATGCCAATTTCCCGATTTTTATTCCCACCGACAAAACAAATCCTACCAATAATATCGGTGTTATTTTTATGATTGAGATTAATTATGATTTCGGTTATCTGGTAAGTCCCACCTGCGGAACCAGAGGAAAACTTTTTGTGCTCTGATAAAACAAAAAGTTATAAAATTAAAATCCCGCCGGAGTTTTCACATGGCGGGATTTTTTTTTGAAATCTTTCGAATCAGGGCAGATGATTTTTTCGTGATCCGGATCTACTTGAACTCCAGCACTGAAATAACCGGCAAATGATCAGAGAAGTAGGGGATATGCTGACGAAAATCCAGGATATGATTGCTGATTACTTTAAAGTCCCAGGTAGCAAAAATATAATCGATCAATTGAGTGGGAACAAACTCAGGGTCAAATCCAACAAATGTAAAATCAGGTCCTTTAATCTCTGCTCCGGCCCTTACTCTTGTATCAGAAAGAACTACTTCGTTCTCCGGATAAGTAAGTATCCGGTAAGCCCTGTGCTTATCAGTAACATTCAGATCACCGGTGAGGATTACAGGTAATTTTCCGGCAATACTTCCGGCTTTGCTGATAATCAGAATAGCACTTTCTACGCGGGCTGTATCACCCATATGATCAAAGTGAGTATTGAACATTACAAAATGTTTTCCGCTTGATTTTTCACGAAACTCAGCCCATGTAACTACCCGGTTGCATGCAGCATCCCAGCCCCGGCTTCCCGGTATATCAGGGGTTTCTGAAAGCCAGTATGTGCCGCTTCGAATCGCTTTCATTCGCTTTCGATTATAAAAGATTGCGCTATACTCACCCGCTTTTTTGCCGTCATCGCGTGCAACTCCCAAATTTTGGTAGCCTTTTAGCCGCTTTCGCATATCCTTCATCTGATTGTGAAGGGCTTCCTGAACACCCAGAACATCAGGCGATTGCAGGATGACTTCATTGCAAAGCGCATCTTTTCTGTATTTCCATTGGCTGGCTCCATCGTTTTTGGTGTCAAGTCTGATGTTCCATGACATTACTTTAATTTGTGTACTTCCCTGGGCAGACAAGTCTGGCGAAATCAGGCAAAGTATCAGAATTATGGGCCAAAATCTCAATTTTCCGATATTTTTCATTGGTTTGTTTCAATATGGAGAACGAAATTACAAAATTTCCGGCTGGAACTGACACATAGCGGGATTTCACTACAGGAACTTCAATTATGTCAAACTCAAAAGAATGCTAAATTCGATCGATTATCATCAAAGATAATTGAAAAAGCATATTTTTGTCATTCATAAAAATATCTGAAAACATGATTAAACGACTACTTTTTGCAATTATTCCTGCCCTCTTTTTATTGGCCTGTAATCAGACAGGTTCTGATAAAACTTCGAATGATCGATCAACGCTTTCGGCTGACGAGCAGGCTTTTATGAATAATCTGGAAAGCCTTTGCGGAAAATCATTTCTCGGAGCAGAGCAATATATTAAAGAAGGTCGTGAAAGCTGGGCACACAAAAAATTTGTGATGCATGTCACCAAATGCGACAGCAACCGCGTTCATATTCCGTTTCATTTAGATGAGGATCATTCCCGCACCTGGATGTTTATGGTTGATGAAAAAGGTTTGCGATTCAGGCATGATCACCGCCACGAAGACGGCACACCTGAAGATCTGACCCTTTATGGAGGATATGCCGATGGAACCGGCAATGCGTTTGTTCAGCATTTTCCGGCCGACGATTTTACCATGGAAATGTTGGCCGATTCCAACAGCCGCAAATGGAACATTATCCTTGCTGAAGATATGACTTCATTTACGTATGAACTTGAATTTCAGGGCGAACTGGTGTTTTCGGCTAAATTCGATCTGACTAATCCTGTTGATGTAAAATAAATGCGCTGATAATTCAGGCACTGGTTGTTTTTGATTCTTATATCCTTTTCAGTTTTGCCAGATCACAGATCCGTTCAACCGTGTCTGAATCAGTTTGAATGATCTCAGACTCATTGCTGTTTTTGCCTGCCATTGAAACGTCAGCTTTCATATACGACATCCTGCTTTTGAAGGGTCTGGTCGCGGACAGATGAAATTCGGCTGCTCTGGTCTTTTCAGCCAGATCGTTGAAATTTGACAGGTTTATTCCACTTCCCGGCATTATAATGATGCGTTGCCCGGCAATTTTCACCAACTCCGAAAGCAGGTCTGCACCCTCAATTGCGTTATTTGCTTGTCCAGAAGTTAAAATGCGATGACATTTGAGATTTATAATTTCTTCAAGAGCTTCAAAAGGATTGCGCGACATATCGAATGCCCTGTGAAAAGTAACTTCCATTGGTGAAGCCATTTCAATGAGGTCTTTCATTCTGCAGGTATCAACAGTTCCATCTGTATTAAGCATGCCGGTAACAATTCCCTTTGCGCCATTTCTTTTGGCAAAAAGAATATCCTTTTTCATTGCTTCATAATCTGCCCTGGTATAATGAAAATCACCTGTCCGGGGCCTGATCAAAACAAAGACAGGTATAGTAAGGTTATCGCACACATATTCAATAATCCCGGCAGAAGGCGTAATCCCTCCTTCGCTTAGCGCTGAACAAAGTTCAATTCTGTCAGCGCCACCTTTGTTGGCAGCAATGGCTGATTCTATTGAACCGGCGCAAATTTCAATTTTAATGCTATTGCTCAATGCAGCAAAGTTTAGAAATTATTAATGATAACCGTTGTCGCAATTTTGTTTTGGAGGCTTATCTTTGTTGATTGCGAATTGCCTCAGTCTGATTGTCTGGTTTATTAGTGCTGAACTTCAGTAACAAAACAATTACAAATATCAGCATTTTTCAGAAAGAATACTATGTGATTTTCATTCTGTTTGTATTCCTGAATTGTTTTGTGAATATTTGCAACAACAGTTAACGTAAAATTTGGTAATATTGTCTTCTGTTTTAACATCTCAATCTTGAAAGGCAAAGTAGTGATAATCACCGGAGGATCGTCCGGAATAGGTTTGGCCATGGCTCATGAGTTTGGCCGCTTAGGTGCATTTGTTGTTATTTCAGCCAGAAACAGGGAGCGATTAGACATTGCTCTTTCTGATCTGCAGTGGCAGGGCTTTGATGCAATGGCAGTAAAAGCTGATGTTAGCATAGAAGCTGACTGTAAAAACCTGATTGACAAAGTGTTTGCCACCAAAGGCAGAATCGATATCCTTGTAAATAATGCCGGTGTTTCGATGCGTGCAGCCTTTAAAAATACCGACCTGGCCGTTTTAAAAACCCTGATGGATATTAATTTCTGGGGCACTGTTTATTGCACCAAATATGCACTGCCTCATCTTCTTGAGACGAGAGGCTCGGTTGTTGGCATTATTTCAATTGCCGGCTATATAGGTTTACCCGGACGAACAGGTTATTCTGCATCAAAATTTGCAATAAGAGGTTTCCTTGAAACTTTGCGCTGTGAGAACCTCAGAACCGGACTTCATGTATTGGTTGCTGCTCCTGGTTTTACCACCAGCAATATCCGTAAAAGTGCACTGCAGGCCAATGGTTCACCACAAGGCGAAACCCCGCGTGATGAAGCTAAAATGATGTCATCAGAAAAAGCAGCACAAAAAATAGTTTCTGCAATCTTAAAACGAAAAAATGAACTTGTCCTTACCTTTTTGGAAGGGAAATTTGCAGTCATGCTTAACCATTACTTTCCAAGCCTGGTTAATTATCTGGTTTTTAACCAAATGGCCAAGGAGCCTGATTCACCAATTAAATAATCAACCTTAACTTTACAAAAATCAAACAATTACAAAACATGAAAAAGCTTAACCTTGAAATTGGACTTCTTGACGGTCTTGACGATCTTAAGTTCGGCGATAGCCCCGAAACTGTTGAAAAGAGGCTCGGTAAACCGGTAGAAGTAGAAGATATTGGAGAAGAAGCCGATATTGACCTCGATACATATCTCTGGAATTATGATTCTCTGGGGCTGACAGTGTTTTTTGAAGGCAAAAACAATCACGTTCTTTCATGTTTCGAAACCGACAATGAAGAAACAACTCTTTTCGGAAAGAAAATATTTCCGATGACAGAGCCTGAAATCATTGAGCTCATGAAGGAAAACGGATTAACTCAGATTGATTCAGAAGAAGAGGAGTGGGGCGAAAAACGCGTTTCATTTGATGAAGCACTGATTGATTTTTACTTTCAGGATGCAAAACTCGTAACTGTAAACTGGGGAGTTTTTGTCAATGAAAATGGCGAAATCGAAGAGTTTGATGATATGGAGGATGATGAATAGATCATTTATCCCATAGTTTGCCGGGGATGGTACTTCAGAATACTTTTTCTGAGGTACTCCCTGTCTATATGTGTGTAAATTTCGGTTGTAGTTATAGATGCATGTCCCAGCATCTCCTGAACCGATCGCAAATCAGCCCCGTTTTCAACCAGATGCGTTGCAAAACTATGCCTGAAAGTATGAGGACTGATTGTTTTTCTGATTCCGGCCTTTTCAGCAAGCGTCTTCACTATGCTGAAAATCATTGCACGGGTCAGTCCTTTTCCCCTGTTGTTCAGAAAAATCACATCTTCGGCTTCTTTTTTAACCTTCTGATGAATCCTTATCATGGAAATATACCGCTGTACCTGAGCTATAGCGCCATTGCCAATTGGAACCAACCTTTGTTTATTGCCTTTCCCGGTAACTTTGATAAAATTTTCGACAAAATATAAATCAGATAATTTCAGATTAACCAGTTCTGATACCCTGAGTCCACAACCGTACAACATTTCAATCATTGCCTTATTCCGCTCGCCGTTGGGTAAACTCAGGTCAATTGCGTTAATCATCACATCAATTTCATCCACACTCAGCACATCAGGCAGTTTTCGGCCAATTCGTGGCATTTCAAGTAATTCAGTAGGATCAACCTTAATTTCATTTTCGATCAGCAGAAAATTATAGAAAGATCGTATGCCTGAAATGATTCTTGATTGGGTGCTGGCCTCAAGACCAAGCTGCGCGATAACTTCGATAAACTGCTGAAGATCTGAAGTTTTTATACTTCGCGGATCAGTCAGATTGCTTTGGCTTCCGCCATATTCCATCAGCTTGGCAACATCGCGGGTGTAAGCCAGAATGGTATTAACGGGCAGCGATTTTTCGACCTGCAGGTATGCTTTGAAACTTTTAAGATATATTTGCCAGTTCATTGGAAGGAAAGCCAGTTTAGCATGCCGTGAAAATTAAACAGTTCTAGCCTATCAATTAAACAAATGAAATTCATTTTTTCAACAATCCAATGTTTGTAAGTTGATAACTTTTTTATATAGCTGATAATGAGTTTATTAATCAATCAAGATGAATTTGAAGTATAAAATTCATGAAAATGCTGATTTTTTTAGGGAAATGGCTTTGGTTGAATGAAAAATAATTGTATTTTTGCAGTCCCAAATTTTAAAGGCTTACAACAATGGCTAAGAAGAGTAAAGAAGCAAGGATTCAGGTGATTCTGGAGTGCACAGAGCACAAAACCAGCGGAGTTCCCGGAACATCCAGGTATATTACTACCAAAAATAAGAAAAACACTCCTGAAAGGCTTGAACTTAAGAAGTTTAATGCAACATTAAGGAAAGTTACTGTTCACAAAGAAATTAAATAACAATATACCATGGCAAAGAAAGTAGTTGCTACCCTGAGACAAGTATCAGGTAAAGATTTTGCGAAGGTTATCCGTATGGTTAAATCACCCAAAACAGGTGCTTATACCTTCAAGGAAACCATGATGACCAACGATTCGGTTAAAGATTTTCTGGCTAAAAAGTAAATTTTAACTTTTCGAAATTAAGCAGGGCCTTTTCCCTTTAGTGAAAAGACCCTGTTTTTTTATTTTTTAGAACTTGCCAGTCCTTAAAAGTTCTAATTTTGCAGGTGTTTTAATTAAAGATCAATCTCAACCTCAGCATATGGGCATTTTTTCATTTTTGTCGCGCGAAAAAAAACAGGATCTTGACAAAGGACTTGAAAAAACCAAATCAAGTTTCTTCGGAAAGCTGTCAAAAGCCATTGTTGGAAAATCGGTTGTTGATGATGAAGTCCTCGATAATCTGGAAGAGATTCTGGTTACTTCGGATGTAGGCGTTGAAACTACACTGAAAATTATTGACAGAATTCAACAGCGGGTTTCACGCGATAAGTATCTGGGAACCTCAGAGTTGAACCAGATGTTACGCGAAGAGATAACAGCTTTGCTTGGCGAAAATTCAGGCGATCATCTGATTCAGGGTTTTGACTTTCCGGCCAGAGAACATCCTTATGTGATTATGGTTGTTGGTGTTAATGGTGTAGGCAAAACCACAACCATCGGTAAACTTGCCTATCAGTTTAAAGCTGCCGGCAAAACCGTGATTCTGGGTGCTGCCGATACATTCAGAGCGGCCGCTGTTTCTCAGCTCGAAATATGGGCCGAAAGGGTAGGAGTTACCTGCATTTCTCAGGGGATGGGTGCCGATCCTGCTTCGGTAGCTTTCGACACGCTTAAATCTGCCATCGCTAGAAATGCGGATGTAGTTATCATTGATACCGCCGGAAGGTTGCACAATAAAGTGAACCTGATGAATGAGTTGTCAAAAATCAAAAAGGTGATGCAAAAGCTGCTTCCTGATGCACCCAATGAAATTCTCCTGGTGCTTGATGCTTCAACAGGTCAGAATGCGATTGAACAAGCCAGACAGTTTACTGCAGCTACCGAAGTAAATGCCCTCGCCCTCACCAAATTGGATGGAACTGCCAAAGGCGGCGTGGTAATCGGAGTTTCAGACCAGTTCAAAATTCCGGTCAAGTATATTGGAATCGGAGAAAAAATGACAGACCTGCAGCCTTTTGTCAGGGAAGAATTTGTCGATTCACTTTTCAGCTAGACCAATCCCGGTCAGGCTTTTCACTTTCATTAATTCCGTTTCTCTCCTTGAAAACAAGATTGTCGAAAAATCAAACCGTTAATATAATTACCCTGGGTTGTGCCAAAAATCTGGTCGATTCAGAAGTAATGCTCCGTCAGCTTCAGGCTGCTGGGTTCAACACACTTCATGAAGATGCTGCCGAAGCCGATGTTGTGATTATAAATACCTGCGGATTTATCAATGATGCCAAGGAAGAGTCGGTTAATACTATTCTTCATTGGGCAAAAGCCAGAAAGAGCGGCGATATTGACAAATTGCTGGTAATGGGATGTCTGTCACAACGTTATAAGGATGATTTGATTAAGGAAATTCCTGAAGTTGATGCTTTTTTCGGCGTGAATGATGTGAATGCAATACTTCAATCATTGAATGCAACATATCGTGAAGCTTTGCTGGGAGAGCGGGTAATAACCACTCCTTCGCATTATGCTTACCTGAAGATTTCGGAAGGCTGCGACAGGAATTGTTCTTTTTGTGCAATTCCGGGAATCAGAGGAAGAAACATATCACGAACCATTTAAAGTCTGGTGACAGAAACTGAATTTCTCGTAGAAAAAGGGGTGAAGGAGTTGATTCTGATTGCTCAGGATCTCACTTATTACGGCCTCGACCTTTACAGTAAGCGCATGTTGCCGGCTTTGCTTGAAGAGCTGGTTAAAGTCAGCGGAATTGAATGGATCAGATTGCATTACGCTTATCCTGCCGGCTTCCCGCTGGAATTGCTTGATGTAATGAACAAGCATTCAAAGATTTGCAAATATATCGACATACCATTGCAACATATCAACAGCAACATACTTAAATCGATGCACAGGGGAATTGATGAAGATGGAACCCGGAAACTGGTTCAGACTATCCGCGAAAAAGTTCCCGGAATTGCCATCCGAAGCAGTTTTATTGTTGGATATCCGGGCGAAACTGCAAAAGATTTTGCCGGGCTCCGCGATTTTATCAGAGAGTCTGAATTCGAAAGGCTTGGTGTTTTTACCTATTCTCATGAAGAAAATACGCCCGCCTCAGCGCTTGAAGATAATGTGAGACCTGCTGCAAAAGCCCGCAGAGCCGAAGAGCTGATGTTGATTCAACAGGATATTTCAGCAGCCCGAAATAAATCATTTGAAGGGAAATCAGTTCAGGTGATTATTGATAAAAAAGAAGAAGGAAAATGGATAGGTCGCACACAGTTTGATTCTCCAGAGGTTGATAATGAGGTTATAATAACCGATAATTCCGGAACTTTAGCGCCCGGATGCATAGTGAATGTAAGTGTTACTTCGTCAGATATTTATGATTTAATTGCTGTTTATCCGGAAAATCAGTGATTTTTTATTTTTCATTTGATAACTTTGACAGATAATTCAAATATGTTAAAGATGAAAAAGTTATTTCTGATTTTTGCTCTTATTGGCTTAATTTCCGGTAATCTGTTTTCACAGGATGATTCTGACATCAATCTAACTGACGAAGCCGGTCGTAAACAAGGAAGTTGGATCGAAAAAGATCCCACATACACAGCAAAAGGAACTTACACCAATGACCTGAAAGATGGAATCTGGACGAGTTATTATAATGAGAATGAAATGCTGTATAAAGTTGAGAATTTCAAATCGGGCATAAAACAGGGAATTTCTCTTGAATTTTCGAAGCGCGCCAACCTTGTTTCAGAACAATATTTTGTAAATGACTTGCCTGACGGGGTGTCGCGCACTTATACCCAATCAGGATTACCACTTACAGTAAAGAATTATAAATCAGGAAACCTTGATGGAATCCAAATTACTTATTATGAAAATACCTTCAACAAAAAATCAGAGGAAGCCAGTTATAAAAACGGAGTGAAAGATGGCATTTCAAAGTGGTATGATATGGAAGGTCACGTAATCGCCGAGTATATTTATGTTAATGGTTCACTTGAAGGAGAACAAAAAACTTTTTATCCGGCAGGAAAAATAAGATCGTCCGAATTATTTCAGAATAACCAGAATCATGGTGCTGCAATAGAATATTTTGAGAGTGGAAATATCAAAATATCCGGACAATATCTGAAAGGAGAAAAGGATGGAAAATGGACAGAATATGACGAATCAGGGAAAATAATCAGCAGCAGTACATTCGTTAAAGGAAAAGAAAAATAGATGAAAAAAATCAGGAATCCTTTTGTTGCAAAAGAAGGTTACAATTGTTTCGGGTGTTCACCTGACAATAAACTCGGACTTAACCTCACATTTTCGGAAGATGGGGATTTTATTGTTTCCAAATGGCTCCCCAAATCTCAATTTCAGGGATGGCAGAATGTATTGCACGGAGGAATTCAGGCTACATTGCTCGATGAAATTGCCAGTTGGCTGGTATTCGTTAAGTTGAATACATCAGGAGTAACTTCACGCATGGATATCAAATTAAAAAAGCCGGTTTATACCGATCAGGGCGAACTGATTCTCAAAGCAAAACTTAAGGAAATGAACCGGAATATAGCGGTAATTGAAACCTGGCTGTATAATCCCGCAATGGAGTTATGTACTTATGGATTAATGCATTACTACACCTTCAAAGAAGAAATTGCAAGGGAAAAACTTTGGTATCCGGGTTCTGATGCGTTTTATGAGGAATAAAGGTTGAATTTCGGATGTCAGATTTTGGATTTTGGAGGTCGGAGGTCAGATGTCAAATGCCAGATGTCAGAGGTCAGAGGTCAGAGGTTAGATTAGATGCCAGAGATTGAGTTTGGAGGATTGGAAGTTGGATATCGGATGTCAGAGGTCGGAGTTTGAGGTTAAGGTTGAGGTTTAGAAATTGGAAATTAGAAATTGGAAATTAGACCTTTACTATTCTTCTTCCTGAAATATTGCATTTTTAAGATTGAGGTGTGACATGGCCTCAAATTCTTCCTGCCAGAAAAATTTCTCATCTTCAAATGCAGGTTGCAGATCAGATAGCCAGGATGCATCGGGGTCAAACTTTGCAAAGAAAGGCCGTTTTACCCAATCGGTTTTGCGGGCCTGAATAAATTGAAGAACAAAAACCTTTTGTCCGGCTGCTTCACTAACACCCACAATATGAACCTTTCCCGGTGCTGCTGACATTACCGGGCCTCTTGCTGTGCGTGCAACGCCACTGACTTTGCTATAGGCTTCTCTGAAGATTTCATAGGCTTTGTCAATAGAAACATCAAAATACTGTTTGGCTCCGGTATCTCTGGCCATGAACATATAATATGGACTACAACCCAGGCTTACCTGTGTCCGCCACATTTTTGCCCATATTTTTGCTGAATCATTTATATTCTTCAAAACCGGAGATTGAGTGCGGATTTCAACACCGGCTGCTCTGATAACCCGGATTGCATGTTTTACTGCCTTGGTACTCAACTCTACCGGATGATTAAAATGAGCCATAAGGGTCAATTGTTTTCCCGCAGAAGCTACTTTCCTGAATAAATCCAAAAGCTCTTCGGAATCACTGTCGGTAAGGAATCTGTAAGGCCAGTATGCAAGTGCTTTTGATCCGATTCTTATGGTATGAATGTGCTCAAATCCAGGCTCCAGCAACTTTTCAATATACCGGGCGAGCACACTGGTTTTCATTACCAAAGGATCACCACCAGTGAACAGAACATTGGTTACTTCTTTCTGCTGTTTGAGATAATTAACGAATTCATCTGATTGATTGGCTGAAATTTTCATTCCTTCCAGACCAGAAAACTGAGGCCAGCGAAAACAAAAAGTGCAATATGCATGGCAGGTTTGCCCTTGTGATGGAAAAAACAGTACGGTTTCTTTATATTTATGTTGGACACCTTCGAGCTTTTTGCCATTCAAAACCGGCATATTCATTTCGAGTTGGCCGGCAGGGTGAGGGTTCATTTCCATCTTTATGCTGTTGCAAAGTTGGTGAAGTTCTGCTTCAGGCATTAAAGCATTTAATGCATTTTCGATTTGCGAAAAATGACTGGCTGACAACATCTCTCTGACAGGAAAAGTCAGCTTAAATATCGGGTCGTTAAGATAATTATCCCAATTAATGAGTTTTTCAACAACATATGAGTTTGATTTGAAAGGTAACACCCGTGCAACAATTTCCATCTCACTTTTTATGGCTTCGGGTAGCGCCATAATCTGAGGGATTGAACGAAAATTGCGGGCAGTATAAGCCTTGTATTCCATGTTTATCGGAGTAGATGAGTAATTTAAACCGACGCTGAGAGATCGTAAGCCATTCTGTCGGTTATGTGGATAAAATCTGTTTACAAATATAAAGAAAAAATGTGATTTAGTGTAGTGGCAAGGGTAAAGTTGTAAAAATTATTATATGATTAACATTACGAACTACTTAAACATCATCCTATAGATGTTAGAAGTATTTGTAAAATTCAATAAATAACTTGATATAACATATATAAGGGGTAAATTCTATTTTTTACACTTGATTTTCAGTTATTATTAATACTCTTAATAACCTCAAGAAATTCAGAGAATATCATGGCCGTAGCTCCCCATATAAAATAGTTTCCAAAAGTAAACCCTGGTATAGGGATTTCAATACCAGAATTAGTTTTGTATGAACGGACTACCCTTGATTCTGGTGAAAGAAAATGTGACAGAGGAACCGAAAAGGCTTCTGCTACCTCAATGAAATCTGGATTAAGCAGAGGAATTTTATCAAGAACAGCAACATAAGGGCTGATTATGTAATTGCTGGGCGGAACATATAAGTTTGTTAACTTTCCTGCCACCAAATTTTCAGGAATTTCGAGGCCAATCTCCTCTTTGGTTTCCCTTAATGCCGTTTGAAGCAGGCTGGTATCTTCCGTTTCAAATTTTCCACCGGGAAAAGCAATCTGTCCGCTGTGAACACCTGGATATTCAACCCGTTTTATAAAAACAGTTGAAATATCTCCCATACTGTCGGGATATAGTATAATAAGAATGCTGCTTGGTCGGGCTTTGTCGGCATCGGTGCTTAACTTTACCAGTTCCCTTCTGTTTGATGGCGCCATAATGTCCTGAGCTTCAGAACCGGGAAGCCCATTCTTAAGCCTTTTGCTTAGTAAATCAGCAAATAGGTTTATGTTGTTAGTTATTGACAAGTTTGTTAATCTTTTACTTTGTTTAATAATCAAGGCTTTAACGGCTATTAACCATTGGCCGGTGCATAAGGTTTTGAAGGATCAAATAATTCATGTTCCAACAAGCACATCAGGCTAATTTACTCAGGCTTGATAACTTCCTTATTTCGTTTCCATTCCTTACCACATTCATCGATCCGTTTTGCAATT
>Ga0351880_1017_pt1 | contig 47810 bp, 38 predicted proteins | sample BONcelFGM3001E13_FD_206766 | JGI IMG/M metagenome (GOLD analysis project Ga0351880, IMG submission 206766) | Enriched cells from coal bed in the Powder River Basin, Montana, United States - BONCAT cells FGM rep3 HSBNCT.FGM.300.1.E13 ...
TTTATATGGTGAAAAACTGACTTTGTCAACAGGTCCAATATTGTACCTTATCCAACGATCCAGCGAAGTTGTTGTTGCTAAGAAGCTTATGAAACAAGGGTTTTGGTTGACCCTGTTTTGGATAATCATAAAAAAATCGACTTTGTCAACAGCTCCAATATTGTACCTTATCATGCTAGACGGTGTGGACACGAGATCAAGCGAGCACCTTTAGCCACAATACAATGCATCTGATTTGCACGGCAGCAACGAAAGAAGAAGTATTCTTTGCTTATCGAGTTGCAATTCCCCGCCACTGCTTGAGGTGAAGAAATGCATTCTCGACAAGGTGCCGTAAGCGATATAGGTATTTGTTATACTCGCGTTGATCCCGCCTATTCTTCTTGGGTGGAATGACCACCTGCATGTTTTGCTCGAGAGCTTTGGCAATGATACTATTGCTGTTGCAACCCTTATCGCCCAATAAGCATTCCGCACAGATACCGTCAATCAAAGCGCAGCCTTGTGAACAATCAGCAACGGTACCCGATGTAAAAAGGATTCGGACCGGCATACCATTCGCATCCACGGCCAAATGTATCTTTGTGTTGAGTCCCCTTTTGTACGTTCCATATCTTGATTCCCGCCAACAGCCCCTGCCGCATGAGGATGAACCTTGATGTGACTTGCATCAATCATTAACCATTCGTAATCAGGATCGTCTATGATGCACTCGAGAATCCCTTCCCAAACACCTTGATCAACCCAGCGTCGAAACCTTTTTGCTACGCTGTTCCAGTTCCCATATTGCTCTGGCAAATCACGCCATGGAGCGCCTGTACGAAGAATCCAAAAGACGGCATTGATGAATCGTCGGTTATCTTGTGCAATCCCTCCCCACTGTCCCGGTTGCCCGGGTAAGTGCGGTTCAAGCAAAGACCATACTTCATCCGAAATGTCATGTCTGTGCAGTGCAGTGGACATAATCACATCCCCATTCATCGGTTGATATGATCATTATCTCACAGTTTCCATCTCGTGTCCACACTATCAAGACCTTCTTCTTTCTACACCTGCGTTTCGTGCGCAGGTATGTTTGTTGACCCGTTTTGAAGCATCCCCGTGCGTGAATCTGCAAGTTGTCTGATTGCCTTTGTGTTGCGTCTGAGGATACAGAAATGATGTATTTGATCAACACCGCCTGTTGATTTCTACATTAGTCTGCCGGACGTTTTGGAGTGCTTGATAACCGTTTTACTGATTCACGAGTATGGCGACGCTTCACAGGCATTCCCCCAAACACGTTCATCCCGTCATACGTCTCTCTCTAACCACAAGTGTCCGTGCACATATCCTCCATCCGATGTGATTTGAAGGTATCGCTTATCAGCGATGCTGATCATAAACAAATCATAGATCAATCGGTCGTTCATCGCTGAGGCGGTACAAAAATTGATATCAGTTGACCATTCAGGCGTCTGCCATTCCAGATATCCATCAGGCTTATAGAAATGAGCGCGATGATTCCCTGTAAAGTCGCTGATGGAAAACCGTTCATGAGGCCAACGCAAAACCATAAACTGCCCGCTGTCATCAGGCGCTATTGACGGGCAGCAACATTGGTTCGTATGATCGGGCTGGTGCAATACAGTGCCCCAAGGTGCGGAAAGCCTGCCGGACCGCCGATCCAGAATACTGGCCAGTTTGAATGCCGTCACCAAATAGCGTCCATCCGATGATATTCCGCCGCCATACCCGTTATTGGCGATCTGCAATGGTTCGTTAACTGGTTCATACCCCTCATCTATCTCCAGCATATACGTTTTGCCTGGTTGGGGTACATCATCATGCATTGCGTTTTCGTCTCGGTACACTACATACTGCTTATGCGTGATCTGATCAAAAAACCAACGCGGATTTGCACCAAAACCAACCCGCTTGGGTGTATCATCGCCGATTCTTAGAATAAAAATGTCAGTGGCGCGAAACGTTTGGTTGTATAAAACCGCCTTGCCGTCAGGAGAAATCAAAGGGTTGAAGGACTTGTAACGATCATCGTTGGGGTATTCAATCACCGTTGGAAATTCAGAATCGCTCTGATAATCAAGAATGAACAACGAGCTTCCCTTGGCACGCTCAGCAGCGCGTTCGCCGTGCGCCTGCAATCCGGTTTCCCGGCGTAACCTGTATAGCAGTCTGCATCTCTTGGCATTTAGAAAGAACAATACTTTCTGTGACGGTGCAAACTCGATTCCATCCCGATAAATGATATCATTCATGGTGCTTTCCCTCTCTCCGTTAGTCTGTCTCTATGTTATCATTCTGTAACCCAATAGCCGATTGAGATATTTTGTTTGGGCGTCAAATCAATATTGAACCGATTTGGCAACAAACAAAAGCGAACACTGGTTATTGTGGCCTCTACGTGACACTTTCTATTACACCATCGACGATAAGAAATACTAGTATTGAACTTGAACGACGCGATCAATTCACCTCTTTCATAATCTATCTATCCTCATAACTGCATTTTAACATAATCGCTATCGTAGTTCAATATTATCCATAAATGCATTTGATTTTCTTCATTCAATGCTGTCGGGCGATCAGAAGCAAGAGCATACAAACAAGCAAAAGGTGCTGTTGAATCGGTAAACAGCACCCAAGAAGCAGTACAGATGGTTCGTAGAACATCGATCAGATAGCGTCGTTATCGCATAACCGTGTTAGGTAATTCGGCAGACGCTATTGCCAACAACGAGGGTATTGTCAATAACAATTCTAGCAGTATCTTTTCTTTTGTCATTGATTTTCTCCAGAAGCCGTTTAATCGTGAAGTATCCTTTACTTTTAAACATGACCTTCACATACGTAAAATCAAAATCCATCAACATATGAAACGGCAGCTCATCGATACCAATAATCGAGATGTCTTTCCCAATTTTATAACCACAATCCTGAAATGCTTTAATAGTCGCAGCCGATATTGCGTAATTTTCTGATAAAACAGCTGTTGGCAATTTTGGCGCACTCTTGATATAATGAACGATATTTGTGTAAATTTCCTCAATTTTTGTTCCCATTTCTATCATAGAAATGGGCTGCCCGCTTCTTCTCATTGTGTTTTCAAACGTTTCACGCCTGGTCAAGAAATTATATATCTGTTCAGAATTATAGAAGTAAACAATATCACGATGTCCCATATCAAACAAATGTTTCAGAGCAAGGTTAACCGCTTGTATGTTGTTGAAATAGATATAATCCATTTCTATGTTGTCCGATTCATAGTCGCAAACAACAGTGGGAATATCTTGTCTGTAAAACAACCGAATTTGGTCATCCGTCATATCTGCCGCGTGCAGAATAAAACCGCAAGTTCGGTCGTGTTTGCTTTGCTCTATCGTGTTTCTGATCTCCTCAATGTTGTGAACAAAAACAGAAATGACATTGTATCCAGCTATACTAGCGAATCTCGTGATTTCCATCATGATCACAGTATAGAAGCTTACCGTATCCTTATCATATAGATACCGTTTGCTCAATAACGAGATCACTTTGATACTACTATTATTGTAGTTCGCTACCATCTCGCTCTTACGTCTGAGTTCATCCGCATAGGAATTCACACGTCTTTGCATCTGTTCGCTGACACCTGGTTTATTGTTGAATACCAAGGAAACCGTTGCTTCAGATATCCCCAAGTCCTTGGCAATCTGCTTTGCTGTTACTCTCATGCTACTTCCACCTTGCCTGCTAAATATTGTTCAAAGGCATACTACATTTTAGTGAACATTCTCAGCAATGTCAAGAATCCATGTCGACATCGTGTCGATGGAAAACAAATGAAGCTTAACATGACGCTGCACTGCCGTTGACAAGCCAACAGCACGCCAGAGTCGCTTGCCAGTTAGATAATACAAAACGATTGGCTACTAACCGCCAGTGGGTACGCCAGTTTGTCTCTTGAAATGACGAATATCCAGTCCTGCTGTCCGAGTCTTTTATTCGGGGGGGTATACATCTTGATGCCCTTTTGCTCTGCAAACCCTGCAAAGCTGGCGATACCGACGACTGGATCAATCCAATATACATAACCAGAGGCAAAGGGCACCTTGCCGATATCAACCTCAAAGGGTAGTCCAGAATAGGAATAAACACATACTGCAGTTTGCGTACGAAAGGCAACATTATAGGCATATTCCTGGCCATCGTTGTGTACAAGAAATTCTTGACAGGCTGAGCCCTCGTACCAGCGGATTGCTTCCATGATGCGGCGCATATGTAGCATCTGAATGCTGCCGGGATTGTGCAGTGATTCTTGCCATGGAAGCATCGCGCCATACGCTGCCGTTTCTGTTCCAAACCAAAACTGCATAATGGAGTTATCTCCATATGTATGCCCAGCAGCACCAGATAGCATAGACCAGTATGCATACCGCCGTACATCATGTGCCTGCCAGTAGGGCTTCTTGCTGTCGTGCAAACCATGCGGTATCAGTTCATAGGACGGCTCGCCGTCGAGAGTCGGTTTCTTAGGATCCATAGCTAAGTCCTGTCTGACATATTGGTAGTTGTCTTCACCTACCCAGCGTTCAACGTCAACCTTATCATCCCACTGGTTGAGCTTTATCTGCGAGTAATCTCGATGACCGGATTGAAACATATTGAAATCGAGCCAATCACAATGATGAAACCACATCGATGACGAGCTTCGGCCAAACGGATGATAACCGATCAGATGATTAGGGCACTTCATCCGCAGCGCTTGCCCCATTGTAACAAAGTTATCATATGCATGATCACCGCGTACATCGCCCCCAACCAGCCACAAAATATTCGGGTAATGGCCGAAACGCCGGGCAAGAAAATCTGAATATGGCTCGATTGTCTCCGGATTGAGCGATCCATTCACATAAAACTCTCCCCAAGCGGGGAGGAGCGCCATGACCAACCCAAGGGAGGCAGCATAGCGAATTGTCTCGTCCACCTGATTCCAAAAGCTTTGCGGATTCTTATCCATGTTTGGAAGGTCAAATCGTTCATCCACCAGAGCAAGCGAACCTGCAGGGTTTTGGGTAAACTTCTCGTGCATCAGCGATGCTTGAATGACTGTAAAGCCCTTTTGTGCTCTGTTCTCAAGGTACATTTTCGTCTCAGAAAATGATAGTTTCCGAAACATCAACCATGCGGTATCCCCTAACCAGAAGAATGGTTTGCCTCCACGCAAGAAGAATTTGCCGGGTTTCGTCACCGATAAAAAATCAGGCATGTCATACTCCTTTGCATAGACTCTCTTAGGCAATTATGGTTAAGACATGTGGGAGTCTATAGAACACAAACTGGGACACCTCACTGCGAAAACGGAGCAATGCGAGACACCCTTTGATATGACCCATAAAGGATATCAAAGCAGCTTCCCGCATTGTCAAGTTTACTGAGTATAACAGCAATGACTGCTGTTATGCTTTTTGCTTTTGTGCAAACAATGCCAGCTTACAATACATATCTTCCAGAATCAAACGACTGTCGATTGATTTGTATACACGGATTGGTCGGTTACGGGAGGAGTGAATATATGCCATATCGCTGGATATAAAAGGTGCGGGTATATACTCATAGCTATTACGGTGTTCGTACAGCATCAAACCTACGGATGGATTATCACCTAGAACCCAGGTCTCGCCCGTACGGAAAGGCGAAGTTCGTGGCAAATCCTCATAGCTGTGAGCTTGCAGTTGATCGCACAAGTACTGCCCGATATCACCACACGGCCGTACGCGACACTCCAGTTCTGCAAGTGAAACCGCCATCATTTCATACACGTTCTGAGGCACCTGCCATAGTTCAACCTTGCTGGCAAAAACAACATTGGCTGCGTTGATATCATTGCTGAGGTTGAATTCAACACATCCGTTGGGATACACGCCTCCCCCGATCCAAATAGCCGTCAGGCGGTTAGCAATCCGGGGTTCAATTAGCAACGCGGAGCCCAAATCAGTAAGCGGCCCCATAAAAGTAACGAATAATGGCGACGGATTGTCCTTCATCGCTTCGCGGATGATTAGTTGAGCGCCTTCTGAATCAACCGGCTCCTTGCGCGAAGGCATTGCATGCGTCGCGCCGCGGTATAGCATGCCGGTTTTGTTGAGATGCATCTTATCCATGACGGTTTCGAGTTCTGCATAGCTCTGCTCCATGCTATCTAATACACGCGCTGTTCCAAAATGGGCGGCAATCAAACCAACGTTGTCAAATTTGGGGCTGAGCAGCGTTTGCACAATGGCAAACTGGTCATCCGCTTCGTTTTTTGCGTCGGTATTCGTGATCACTCGGATTCGTTTTTCACTAGGTACGGAGAATTCATAATCATTGTAAGTCATATGTTATTTCATCCTTTCACTGCGCCATTTGTTAAGCCTGCAACAAAGTATTTTTGGAAATATGCAAATACGCACATCAGCGGTAGTGTTACCATGCTGATGCCTGCGGTATACATGCCCCAATCGATCCCTAATTCTGATCTGAAGTTTAACAGCCCCACCGGCAGCGTTTTGATCCTGACATTCGACGATGTTACAATGCTGGCCCATATCAGTTCTCCCCAGTTGCCGATGAAGGTAAATACGATAACCGTGGCAAGCGCGGGCGTAACTAAAGGCAGCATGATATGGGTAAATGTTTTCAACTCTGTACATCCGTCAATGCGTCCGCTCTCAATCATCTCATGCGGTATTGTTTCAAAGTACTGTTTAAAGATATACATACTAAACGGTAGATGCCACGCGATATAGGGAATGATAATCGCAAAGTAACTGGATGTCATCTTTAATTGTCCCAGCATTTGAAACAGGGAGATGTAGATCGCTATTCCGGGTATAAAATTGAATACCATCAGAATGGACATGATCAGATTCGCCTTGGGGATATTTAGTTTACCAAGCGCATACCCGCCCAGCAGAGAAAAAATACTTGTTGCGATGACTGACGATATGGTGATAATCATGCTGTTGCCAAAGTAAAAGCCAAGTTTTCCGGTAGTCCAAGCGTTTGCATAATTTGACCACTCGGGCTTCTGCGCTAATCCAAATAGATTCGTGAAAAACTCGGCGTTTGTCTTCAATGACGTTATAAACAGAAAAATCAAAGGATATGCTACGATGATCGTGTACAGACCCAGCACGAAATATGCTGCACCCTTTGTCATCTTGTTGGAACGAAATGCTTTACTGTTCATATGTTGTACCTTTCACGAATACTTTCGCAACAATCATGCCAAGCAATACAATTAGCACGAATATCATGCTCATCGCTGCACCGTACCCAAATTTGTTTAAGGTAAAACTGTTCCTAAGTATCCACAGCGGCATAACGGTAGTAGCGTTGGCAGGTCCGCCGCTGGTAAGGGCAAAAACTGTGTCGAAAATTTTTAGACCGCCCATGAGAGCGAAGATAGCGCTCAGCTGCACAAACGGCATTATGAGCGGCAGGATGATCTTCTGAAATATTTTCCAGTCGGATGCCCCATCCAGGCACGCTGATTCAACTAAAGAAAGGTTTAATCCTTGCATACCGGCGAAACAAAGTACCATGGTTAAACCCACCTGTTTCCATGCCGAAACAAACAAAATCGAGTTCAACGCTGTTGCCTTATTTGTCAGCCATGCTGTTTGCCAACTTTCCAGCCCGACCCAACGAAGTAAGCTGTTCAAGATGCCAAGCTCAGGCTCATAGACGAAAGCAAAAATCAAAGCGGTAATCACAGCGGGCAACATGCTTGGCGAAAAGAGAATGGTACGAAAGAAGGATCCCCAGCGTCGCCCGACGTACAAAAGCAACCAAGCCATCAGTACGCCGATCGTAACACTGAAAAATGCGGAAACTACACCAAGGTAGGTACTGTTACGAATTGCAAGCAGAAAGGTTTTATCTGAGAATGTGTTTACATAGTTATCTATGCCGATAAACGTGCTTGGACTAAAACCATTCCATTTGAAGAATGAAAGAACCATACTATTTAAGAACGGATATACGGCAAAAATCAAGTACACTACAAGCGCTGGTGCAAGAAACGTGAATCCGGTCAGCGTAGTCCTCTTGTTAAGCCAACCGAAGGAAGATGTTTGCTTCAATATCCTTTCAACTCCATCTTTCTGTTTGAAAGTATAAACTCTCTGCGTAAGGTTTTTAAAACGGGCAATCCATCGGGATGAATTGCCCGTTCATCTTGCCTTGCGGTCGATGGGTTACAAGATAGTGTTAGTCTTGGATAGCTTTACGCAAGTCTTCCAGCTGCTGCAATACTTCATCAACAGGTGTTCCCATACAGACAGCGCCGATGATTTCGCCCATCTTGATATTGATCTCAGAGGACAGCAGTTGCAGATGCGAATAGGGGACTACGTTGTCACCAGCGGAGGTGGCAATGGCGGCTTTGATCAGCGCATTATCAATCTTTGCTTGCATGGAAATCGTGGTCGGTGCGCGACCGCTCTTTAGGACTTCCATCATACCGGCATCGCTTGTATAGTACTTCATGAAACGAATAGCTTCTTCGGGATGCTTTGCATTGACGGGGATAAAGAGCGCGTTGGTGATGACGTTGAGCGCATACAGGCCGCCTTCTTTAACCAGGGGATGCTTCATAGCGCCCACGGTGAAAGGGCATTCCTTTTCATACAAACCAGCAGCCGCATTCGCGTTGTAGACCATTGCGATCTTGCCCTGGTACCATGCGGCCTCAGTCTGTTCCTTCGTGGAAGTCAGCGCGCCTTCGCCGGGATACCAATAGCCGTTGTCATAAACATTCTTCCAGTTCAGCAGGCACTGTTTCAGCCCCTCGCTGGTTGTGAAGTCGACTTGACCGCTGGTGGCAGCTGCCAAGGTGCCGTCGTTTGCCATGTACTGGTAGGCAGACTGGAGCATCTGGTGGTTAAAACCGTTCCAGCAGCCAATGCCATACACGCCGAGTGCCTTGAATTTAACGCAGGCATCCAGAAGCTCATCCCATGTTTCCGGGACTTTGATGTTGTTATCGGCAAACAAATCTACATTGTAGAAAATGGTTTCGATAACAGGCTGATAGGAAACGGCATAGTAGTTACCATCTTTCAGCCCTGCGTCAATAAACGCTGGCACGAATGTATTCTTCCATTCGTTATCGTTTGCCGTCAAGTAGGGAGAAAGGTCAAGCGCCATGTCATTCTCCGTAAAAGTGATCATGTTCGTGCCCCAGAAGAAGCTGACATCAACCGGATCTCCAGAGGCGATGCCGGTTTTGATGATCTGTTCTGCGTTATTAAAGTCAATGGGTACGATTTCCACTTTTACATCAGGATTCTCTGCTTCAAAGCCTTTCACAATATTCTGGTTGTATTCTTGGTCTGCTCCATAAAAACGAATTGTGGTTACCTCTTGTGCAGATGCTACGTTCAGTATGCTTAGGCACAGAACCAATAGCAGGGATAAAGTGATTAGTAAGCTCTTTTTCATGGTTTACTCCCCTTCTCAGATGATTTAGAAGAACACCAGTTGATAACCTTCGATATTCTTCTTTGTTATTTATAGTATATTCTTCATTTTTATATTGTCAATACTTAATTTTATTTTTTCCTGAGTACACATCTTTATTCATGCATGTACAAAAACGTAATGCACTCGGGTCAATCAGGCTATGGATGCCAGAATCGCATTCTAGGAACCCGTTATCGCCGGGAGAAGCAAGTCGTAATATCCATATAGACCTTCGCACATGACCATGCTCGATTTCGTCTATGATCTTGAGAAAGCGAAGCTTTCTGTCCTCGATTGTCTTTGATTGTCTTTCCTACCGCCAGCTGAATTTGTCAGAAATCATGGGGCTTATGGGCCATAATCGGCTTCGGTTTTCTCATTGAAACATGACCACTTTTCGGGGATACCCAATACCAGCCTGACGCTACAATCTCAACAAGTGGTGTAAATTGGCGCGAGAAGGAAAAGCGAAGACCTGTCCGGGGAGGACAGGTCGAGCGCTTGACAGAATGGGCGTCAATCGAGTATTCACAAGTTAGTCGACAACTTGAAAGGAGTACTCATCATGACACCCAAACAAAGTATATCTGCCGTAGACGAGCTTGGCAAGCTTCTATATGAAGCCGATGGGGATTTACTCCGCGCTTCGCTTGAAAAGCGCTACAACCTTCTCATGGCATTAGATGTTGAAAGCAAAACCGGCGCGGCAAAAAATCAGCGCAGCGAAGGCAGGACCAATGATCGTAATGGCACCCGCTCAAGGCCCTTGGATACCTCGGCCGGGCGGATACAGCTTGATATACCCAAACTGCGCCATGGCAGTTATATGCCTTCCTTCATTGAACCAAGGCGCCTCACGGACAAGGCGCTTGTCAGTGTCATCCAAGATGCTTATATCAACGGTGTGAGCACCCGCAAAGTCGACCACCTGGTGGAAAGCCTTGGTCTGGATATAGATGAAAGCAAGGTGTCCAGACTGTGTAAAAGCATCGGTGAGACAGTCGAACAGTTTCGCAATCGGTCTTTACGGTTTCAGGAATATCCGTATCTTTTCCTGGATGCCACCTTTCCCAAAGTTCGTGAAGCCTGCAAATAAAAAGTCAAGCCCCAAAGTAGCTTGACGACAGGAGACGAGGAAGCTTGATCAACAAACAGGCCACCGCAGAAACGCTGACCATGAGGTATAAGTAGCACAGCCGTCATGCCCAGTCAAGGATAAACGGCTAACGCCGCGCCTACGGCGTCCTTAACAGGCCATGCCGCCAGCGCTTCAAAGCGGCCAAGAGGTTGCAAGGCAACCTCTGTCAATCACTCCGGATCGACAGACGAGGGAGAGCAAGCCGTGTTCAGCGAAGCGGGATAGTCACGAACCTTGCCATAGTAGACGCGAAGAAACTTGTTGGCTCCGGCAGTCATGAAAACATAGTAGGGTTTTCCCTCCGCGCGTTTGCGGTCAAGAAATTGGTAGACGGAAACGTCCGCGGGAGCTTTCTGCAACAGGACGGTCATAATGATGAACAGCGTCTTGCGCAGGTAAGGCGAACCACGCTTGGAGGAGCGGTTGCTGCGGATGTCTTTCGCACCCGACTGATTGGGCATAGGGTCTACACCAGCAAAGGCAACCAGCGATTGCTTCCCCGCAAAACGCCGGATGTCCCCAATCTCTGCCATGAGCTGCGGCCCCAGCGATTCCCCAACGCCATACATGCCCATCACCACCGGATATTCCGGCAGTTGGGCAGCCAAACGGTTCATCTCGGCTCGGAGAACTTCCCCCATGCGGGAAATGCTCGTCAACTGTGTTGCGTTTTCCTGAACCAGCAGCTTCGTGGTGTCAGATTTGGGAACCAGCGCAACCATATCCTTTGTTTCCCGGTGAATCCGCTCGGCTTTGACCGCGTCGAAGTTGTAACCGTTGCGTTTACACCACTTGCGGTATCGCTCCACGAAGGCGGCTTGACTGGCACAGCGCACGCAGTCCATGTGCCAAAAGGTCATGGCGAAGTCTATCCACTTCTGGCTGCCATCCTTGCGCACGGGGCTGTCAAACCACCCTCGAACGCCGGGATAGGACTGATCCATAAGGGCGACCAAATTGTTGGAGCAGGCAGTTCTGTTCTTGGAAGCCAACTGGAACTGTCGGTTCAATGTCTTGAGTTCGTAGCGAATTGCATCCATGGGAGTATATTCGCGCAGCTCAGCCCAATTGTCAAGCCCGTATTTGGCGATCTTCCGGGCATCGGCCTTGTCTGTCTTGACCCGGCGCAGAGAATTGCCGCCATACTCCCGAATTAGTAGCGGGTTGACCGCGCTGACGAACAGACCCCGTTCATGGATGACGTTGGCGATAGGTTCGTAATAACGGCCCGTATGCTCCATGATGACCTTGCTCTCACCGTCCAAGCTGCCGATATAATCGGCCAGCTTGTTTAGCGCAAGCGCTGTGTGAGCAACCTCGAAAGGTTGAGCCACGGTTACCCCCAGCGGACGGAGTACAGAAATCATGCTCTTTCCCTTGGAAACGTCGATTCCGATTGCGTTCATGAAGGCTCACTCCTGTCAACAGATTTGCAATGGACGAATCCATCTTCTCCCATTGCCGATTCCATCTGTTTGCTGACGCGAACGTATCGGTTCCCCGATGGCTCTACCTGCACAAATCGAACGCTGCGAATGAGAGGATGGCTGACTGACTTTTCGACGGGCGTAACAGCCCTTGGGGGTCAAGGTCAGACCATTGCGCTCTCATTCTAGCAGCTTAGGCAACGAGATGTCCCCGGCCTTTGGCTGGCTGCCATGAACTCGGGGGCAAATACATAGTAACAGGGGGTCAAGTACAGTCCATGGGGCTGGTGATCGCGATTGGTGTGAACCGCAACGGGGATCGGGAAGTTCTGGGATTTGATCTCGGAACGGCCGAGAATGGTTTTTTCTGGAAGGCTTTTCTGGAATCCTTAACGGCAAGGGGCCTTCATGGCGTGAAGCTGGCAATCTCCGATGCCCATCCCGGTTTAAAAAAAGCGATCGGGCAGGTCTTTACCGGAATCCCCTGGCAGCGCTGCCGCGTCCATTTCATGCGCAATGTCCTGTCGCAGGTGCCCAAGAAGTATCAGGGCATGGTCAGCGCTAGGGTGCGTACGATCTTCACCGCGGATAAGGTGGAAGAAGCAAAAAAGCAGTTGCGCATGGTCGTAGATCAGCTTTCCACGCGTTTTCCCAAGGCGATGCAGATTGTGATTGATGCTGAGGATGAAGTGTTGACTTATATGTCTTTCCCCCAAAAGCATTGGCAGCAGATCTATTCCTCCAACGTGCTGGAGCGCCTCAACAAGGAGATTCGCAGACGCTTCAACGTCGTCAGCGTTTCCCCCGACAGGGCATCCGTCATTCGCCTTGGCGGGGCGGTTATCATGGAACAGCACGACGAGTGGTTGGTGGCTGAGAAGCGTTATCTCTCCGCTGAATCAATGGATATGCTTTATCTGAAAGCCGCAGGTGATGCTATGGCATTCCTCGTTGTCGTTGGCTCGTAACTCGCTATCCTGTGAATACTTTTCACCACTTGACAAGACGCAACCTGCTTTTTGATTAATGCTTCATGCTAGTTCTATCCTATCGTAGCTTGGAAGCTTACAAAATGCGGGATAGTCTCGGTCAAACAGGCCAAGAAACGCGTCGGTCGCCGTGTTTCCTGTTGGAATCATAAGGCGCAACGACCGCGCATCATACATCCCGGGGAATCATTTCATTCGACGGTTACTGGTAACGCATCTGCCTCGTTTTGCGTTTTCGGTCGGCATAGTATCTGTACGTCAGGCTGTGCAGTTCGCCCGTTAATAACGCCGCTTTACCGTTTCTGCCTGTATGTCAACTACATTGTTTTTACATGCATTCAATCAGCGGTTGCCTAAACCGCGCCCTTGCGCAGCAGCACAACCTTCAGCGTTTTGACGATGATCTTGATATCCAGCGACAGCGACCAGCGCTGTATATAGTTTAAGTCCATTTCCAGCACTTCGGCAAAGTCGACGACCTCGTTGCGGCCGCTGGTTTGCCAAATGCCTGTAAGCCCCGGGCGGAAACTGAGCCTGCGCTTGTAGGAGCCTGTATACTGCCTATACTCGTCCAACGTGGGCGGGCGGGTTCCCACCAGGCTCATGTCGCCCTTGAGCACATTCCAGAACTGCGGTAGCTCGTCAATGCTGGTTTTACGGATAAACCGCCCCACTTTGGTGATGCGGGGGTCGTTGTCGATTTTGAACAACAGCCCCTTCATTTTGTTTTGGGCGTACAGCTCATTTTTACGGGCCTCGGCGTCCACATACATACTGCGGAACTTGTACATGGTAAAAATGCGTCCGTTGCACCCCACGCGCTTGTGCTTGAACAGGATGGGGCCCGGCGATTCCAGCCGGATGGCGGGGGCGACAAACAGCGATACCAGCAGCGTGATCACAAGCCCAACCAAACCGCCAAGGATATCCATGGCGCGCTTGCACAGCAGTTCGGCATAGTCGTACTCACGCGCGGCCAGCGAGGCGATGTACGTGTCGCCCAGTTGGGAAATTTTGCTGGTATAGGGCATATCCATATCCGGCAGGCGGACCACCGTGCTTACTACGGCGCCGGTTTCGGCAATATCCTTGAGCAGTTGCTGCATCGGGTCGGAGTAGTAGCACTCGCTGGTTACGGCCACCAGCACCTCGTCAACGGGGTTGTGCACCACATGCGCCAGAAAATCGATGCTAGGTTCAATCTGCGGCACATCGTGCCGGGTGGCCGCGTCCACGCTTTGCCCGTCAAAGAGAAACACGGTGGCCACGGCGTTTTTCCAGCTGGCATACAGGTGCATCTTGCCAGTGATGGAGGCCACGTTGGGCGCGTCGGTCACGATGATCGTTTTCCAGCCCTTTTGCCCCTTGGCAACGTGCCGCACCGATTTGATGATGATGAAATGGGTAATGACCATCAGCACCATGTTGATGGGGATAAAGTACAGGAAGGTAAGCCGCGACAGCGACATTTCGTTTTTGGTGCTAAAGGTGTACAAAAGCAGTAACGTGACCATCCAAAAGTTGTAGCTGATTACGTAGTACAGCCCTTTCAGCTGGCTACGGCGGATAAACTGGTTGTACATCTTGGAAAGCATAAAGGCGGGCACGCTGGCCACTGCGGTTATCACCAGCAGCTCTACCGCGTCGGTTTTGAAAAAGAAGCGCTCTAACGAGCCAAAGCGAAATAGGCCGGATATGATCAGCGACAGAACCGAGATGCTGCTATCCCACATGATCAGGGATAGGCGTAGCCACCAATTCTGGTTTTTATACAAATGAAAGCGCTCCTCTGCTGGGCATTTCGTTGCTCGAACCGTCCGGTTACAGGGCAAAACGGGTGTAAAAACGGCGGTCGGTGTACAAAGCCCCTCTATTATACAACGCAGGAAGAATGTTAGGCTACCCAAAGTGTAAAAAACCATGGCAAATTTACGCGCGTGGTTACCAGCCGGGGCAAATGCGCACCCCCCCGTGCTGCGCCGCTGGCATACGGGGGCTTGCGTAAAACGGGGCGCGGGTCATTGCTGTGGCTGTTTTTTCTTATGGTGCAGCGCGCCCTTGAGTTTCTGGATAAACAGCTGCAAATCGGCACGGTAGAAAACCAGCTCTACCCCAATGGTCGCCAGCGCTGCAATTAACGCAATGGGGATTGCCTGCAAAACCAGTTGCATGTAATTGGCTGGCTGGCTGAAATGCAGCAGCGAGCAGGCGGCGATGATCAGCCCAAACGTAAGCGCCGAAAGCAGCAGCCGCTTGACCAGCAGCCACATGGGGCGCTTGATGACGTTGTGGGACACATACAGCGCATACTGAAAGGTGCGAAACACGGTGGCGCACAGGGTGCCGATGGCAACACCCACCAGCCCCAGCAGGTTTACTAGAATGATGGAAACCACAATATTCATAAACGCTTCAAAAAACGCGCCGTTGCGGGTTTGCTTGAAGTGGCCGATCACTTCCACGATGGACTGGTAGGGGATGCGATACGCCGCAAACAGCGACGCGGCGATCAGCACATAGGCAAACGATGGGCGGATATAGTTCACATCCGTAATGCCGGAGGTGTACACATGCACAAAGGAAAGCACGACCATCAGCGTTACGGAAAACAGGAAGTTGGCAAAGGCAAAGGTGATCTGCTCGTACAAAAGCAAATTGCGCTTGAGCGTGGCCATCTCCTTTTTGGCAAACATGTTGCCAAAGGCCGCGCCAAGGCTGTTGATGAAGGTGAGCAGTAGCTTTCGAATGCCCGATGTGATCATATAGTAGACCGTATAGACCGATACCTCGTACACGTTACGGAAAACCGTAAGCACCACCATATCGGTATTGGAGTTCACAAAGTTGGCCACCTGCAGGCCGAATGAATCCCATTTGTCTTTAATTGCATCGTTGTTTGGCGGCACATATTTGTCGATCTTAAACTTGTGCCTTGCGTATAAATTTATGAGCAATGGGTTCAAAGTGAATACGAGTGCGCTTCCAAGCTTTACGATATGGATGGATGCGCCAAGCTTAATCAGGCTTGAGGCAATGACCGTGTTTAAAATGGTGGTTACGATTCGTATGGTGTAGATAACACTTTGCCTTTGATCGGCTTGCAATAACATTTGATAGGATAAGCCAAAATAGTATTGCGCAAAGGTACTGATCCCCAGAATAAGGACCAGTGTAAATGTAAAGAGCCACTCAAACTGATCCTGAACAAAAAGGGGGAAAATGGATGCAAAGGCAAACACACCGAATATGAAAATGACAGCAACAATCCTCAGGTATCGGTTTGTCGCATTCATAATTGCGCTAATTTCCAGCTTATTCTTAGTTGCCAGCGGGTGATAAAGCGCGGCTTTCGTGACACCGCTGATTCCGGCTTGCATGAGCGCCACATATCCCAAAAACTGCGTGATCGAAGAGGTGATGCCGTTATAGCCCGACCCGAAGGCAGTCAGGATCAGCCTTGGCAAAATGAAGCCGCACAGTACGGCTGTCAGCTCATAGGCTAATCCTGCGATGGTGTTTATAACTGCTTTTCTGCTTCTCATTGAAACGTGTTACTCCCACATCTTCACTTCGGCGGTGATTTTCTGCCCCAGCAGCCTGTGCATTTTTTGCACCCGTCCGATCAGCTTTACGGCCTGCGCAAAGGTGCCTGCCTTGCGCCGCAGCAGCCAGTTTTTAGTCTTGGGCGAAAAGGCGACCCCATCGGGGTAGCCCATGTGCAGCTGTTTGACAAGCGCCATAATGTACTTGTTGGATTGGCAAAATACGGTGCCTACATTGGGGCAGGACATATCCTGCGTCCGTTTGCACAGGGCAAGCCGCTCCTGCACGCGCGCCTGGGTTTCGGCCTGCGGCATTTCGGGAAAGGCAAACACCGCGCCCGTGATGATGGCGCCCTGCATTTGCTGAAATATGGACTTGCGGTACGCAAAGCCGCACGCCGCCTTGGCAAGGGTATGAAAACCGCCCGCCTGCCAATAATCCACACTGACCACATAATCGCCAATGGCCTGATGGTGTGCCTTGCCCCGGCCTGCGTTCATATACAGGGCGCCGCCTACCAGCCCCGGCACCGAGTAGAGGTATTCGATGCCGCCGCAGCCGTTTTCGTTGATGGTCTTAATCGCATTTTGAAGCCGCACCGACGCGCCGATGTAGTACTGCCCGTTCGGCTTTTTTTCAATACGGTCGTTAAAGTGCAACAGGCACAGCACCTGATCAAACACCTTGCTGTCGTTGATGATGAGGTTAGAGCCGCCACCCAGCACATAGCGCAGCACATCGCTGTTTTCGGCGGCCAATGCGGCCATCTCGTCTACCGTTTCGGGGATGTACAGCTTTGTTGCGGTGCCGCCCATTTTGAAGGTGGTGTATGGGGCCAATGAGGCGTTTTCTAGAATCTGCATAGAATCCTCCTGCTTATGGTCGTTAAGGGGGGCAGCCGCGCAGCGCCGGAGTGGGGGATATGCCCTGCAAGGGGCGCGCAGCCGCGCGGCGGGTATTGTGGCACGGACACAGCCGCGCGCCAGCCCGGCGCGGCGTGCTTATGCCTTGCCGGCGTCTGCGCCGCTTTGGATGGCCTCGGTCAAAAACTGTAGCGACGCTTGCCGCTTTTCGGCAAGGATACTTTCGACCTGCGCATGATCCCACTCCGCAAAAAGCGCCTGCCTGTCGCCGGTATACAGGCGCGCCTGCAAGCCAAGGTCGTTCAGCAGGTCTACCACGCGGCTGCTTGTATCGAAGGTCTTGCGCTGCCCGGCAAAGGAGATGAACTTTTTTTGGTATAGGATTGAGAAAACAGTGCCGTGGAACGAATTGGTGATTACATAGGAGGCGTTTTTTATGGTGTCTACAAACTGAGGCACGCTCAGGTTTACATTTTTGAAGCCATCCCTGAGGTCGTGAATCGTTCGGGCACGAAAGATTACCTTCATACCCGTCTGTGCGGACAGGGCTTTGGCATAATCGACCAATGGTTTTGCATCGTTTACATAGTACAGAAAAATATAGGGCGTATGTACCGGCGTAGGTTGCGCAACGGTATCCCATTGATCTGCTGTTAGCAACATACAAGGATCCAACACAACAGGGGCACTCCGGCCGAGCAGATCGCGCAGCAAAGATGCGCCGGAGGCTTCCCGGACGGATATCTTCGAGAAGGAAGCAAGGTGTTTTTGATAAAATGCCCACGCTTGTTCCGGTATTGTTGCAATACCAAAGCTTGGTGCATATGCGATTTTTTTGTGTATGTCGTGTACGAAGTCCAGGAAGTATGTGGCATCGTTTTTCGTTTTGACCACATTCCATATCTGATCGCTGCCACAAATGATGCAATCCCTGGTTCTTGCGTAGGCTTCTAAATCTTCCTTTACGGCAAAGACGCGTGCGGTAAGCGCCAGATGTGATTTTAAAAAACTGGCTGCGATTTGTGTTCTGCGCCGCCGCAGCCCGAAGGACAACAGTATGTTGATGTTGTTGGCTAACGACTTGCTTTTGTCCAGCTTGCTCTGGTAGAAGGCTTCTTTGGCCTTGCTGTGGTAGTTGATGATCTCGGCATCGTGCCCCATGCCCGCCAGCACGCGCTGCAAAGCATGCGCCTGCAACAGCGCACCGTAATTGAGCGACTCCTGAAAGGTAATGGTGGATATTTTCATACGCTTGTGCTCCCCCGTTCCTGCTGCCTGTTACGGCGCAATCAAGGCATCCGCCGCCGGTTTGCCCTCCAGCAGCGCCAGCTGTAAAAAACGGTGCGAATGGGCTACGTAGGGCTTGAGCCGCGCAAACACGTCGGCATAGTCGATTGCCGCCAGCACATCGCCCTTTTGCATGCCCCCGGTAAAGATACGGCTTTCCAGATGGGTGATCTGTAATAGATTCAACAGGCGCTCGTCACGTCCTGCATCGCCGGAGAGCACCGCGACGAATGGTTTTTGAAACAGGATGGCAAAGGCAAGGCAGTGAAACGAGGTGGTCACGACCAGTTCCGCATGGTAGATTTGTGCCAGAAACTGCTGCGGCGACATGGCAAAGGTAACCCTCTGGCCTTTTTTGGCAAAGTCGGAAAGGGTTACGGCGCTGGAGAGAATGTACCGCCGCCTGTCCTGATAGCCGGTGCGCCTTGCAAATTCGGCCAGTTCAAACTGGGCGTTTAAATAGTAGAACGTATAGGGCTTCATGCGCTTTTGTGCGGGCAGCAGTTTTAGCCACTGGGCGGGCTCCAGCAAAAATACGGGGTCCAGCACCATGTGCGCGGCGCGGCCGGTAAGCTGGGCTATGAGCTGCACCCCACGCATCTCTCGGGTAGACAGGCACCCGATGTGCCCCAGCAACCGGGCATAGCGTGCCTGATCCTCGGGCGGGATGCTGCTTGCGCCAAAGCTGGATGCGTAGGAGACCGTCTTTTGCGTATCCTGTGTAAAGGCCAGAAAATAGGCCGGGTCCGCGCCGTTGTGCGCATCGTTCCATACCTGATCGCTGCCGACCACGAACTTATCGTAGGCATTTTGCACGGCGGCGAGCTCGTCGCACGTGCGGTAGATGTGCTGGGTGGTTTTGACATGCGCGCGGTAGAAGCGGGCAAACTTGCGCTTGCGCGCAGCGGCAAAGGGCAGCCCGCACAGCGTGCGCACCAGCGTTTTTACATCTCTGCGGCGCAAGGCCTTGCGCATGCGCGCGCCCATATCGTAGCCTTCCTGCCGGCGCTGGTTGCAGTAATTCAGGTATTCGCAGGCGATGCCCATATCCTGCACGGCGGTTTGCAGGGCATAAGCCTGCAGGCACGCGCCATAGTTGATGGCATTGTGGAACGACAGCAGGGCTACTTTTTGCGGCTTGGTCATTCGAGCCTCCTTGCAAGAGCGTCCAGATAGAACTGTTCCTGCTGGCGAATCAGATATTCTTCGTGGAAGCGTTTACTGCCATTGATGCAGGCTGTGGAGATGGCCACATAATCACGAAGGATATCCTCCACACGGTTTGCGATGGTTTGTGGGTCTTTGGGCGGTACGGCATAGCCAACCTCGCCATCGGCAAAGTTGTGGTCAAAGCCCTGCCCAGCGCTATAGAGCACGGGCAAACCTTGGCTCATCGCTTCGGCATAAACCCTGCCAAATGTTTCGTGGATGGAGGGCAAAAGGAATATGTCATGGGCTCTATATTGCGCTTCCAATTCTTCCGCTTTCATAAACGGTAGGATTTGAACACAATCAAATTCGCACAGCTTTCGGTAGGCCGGTTTTTCCAGAACCGCACCGATAACGGTCAATGTTGCCTTTATGCCACGGCTTCGAAGTATCTGTACCGCCTTTGCGGCTATTGGCAGGTTTTTATTTGCGTCAATTTTGGCAACAACCAGTATCTTTAGGTTGTCAGTACTGGGCGTGCTCGTTCTTGGCATGGCCGTGTGCTTAACCCAAAAGGGCTCAAGGCAGTTGCCAATTACGACTGTTTTGGCTTGAAATGCCGCCAGCTGGCTCTTGGGCACAAACCTGCGTGCAAACTCTGATTGATGCGCTTTTGACAGGAACAAAACCCCGCTTGCATTCATTAGAATATGCATTGCCAAACCATGGAAAAAGGGTAACTGGATATAGCCCGTAAGATCAGAAACACGCACGGATACGACATAGGGCAATCCATATTTCTTTTTCATTCGTAAAGCAGAATAGCCGCTGCGCATGAATACATGCGAATGAAGCAAATCGTATGTTTGTAGAGGAAGATATTTCTGCAACTGCTTTTCTGTTTTACGCTGCTGCGGAAAAAACAGCAGCCGATCCAAACGGCTCCAGCATTCGAGGTGTACTACTTGGTCATCCATGATGTGTTCAAATTTCTTTGCTATTCCTTCGCCATACATCGTGGAGTTAAAGGCTTTTACCTCGTGCCCGCGCAGCGTAAGCGCATCCATCTGCTGCCGGAATAACAGTGCCCTGTGGTAATACGTGCATAGAAACAGGATCTTCATGCAATGTCCCCCATCTTTGCTTGGGATGCTGGCATTCGTTTGCCGCGTAAGGCGCAGGGGCAACCCCCACGCCGCGCATACGGCCTTGGGCATAACCCGTGCCAGCCTTGCCGCGCCAGCCCTGCCGTGCAAGCCGTGCCCGCATCGGCGGTTGGCGTTTGGGCGGCGTTTGCGGGTGTGCGCGCGGGTTATCATGGCTGGTATCGCCCTGCCTAGCGGCTTTCAAGCCCGGCGGGCTGTACGCCCGGCGCGCTGCTTGCGGCGGTTTGCGGCGGCATTTGGATATCCGCGCCGTTTGGGGCGCTACCGCCCTTGCCGTTTACGGCGGCATCCGCGCTGGCTGCGGGGTCGCCCGCACCCTGCATGGGCAGCGGTGCACGCTTGCCGCTTTCGGGCGCGGCGCCGTGGTAGATGCGTTTCCATACCGCCAAAGCCGCATAGCGGATAAAGCAGTGGATGCTAAAGAGCAGCGGCAGGCGCTCTACTTTGCGGTACAGGTACCACACCCCGGATACCGCCCGGTAGCGGTTGCTGGATAGCGAGTTTTGCGCCCGCCTGTACTGCGCCAGCACGTCCGGCATGCCGTGGCAAACATGCCCGGCTTTCAAAATTTGCAGCCACGTTGCCGCATCCTGCCTGCGGCGCATATCCGGCATATGCGCCAGCACTTTGTCCACCGCCGCCAAGTCTACCATAATGCCCACTGTTTGCAGCAGGTTGTTCATCAAAAAGGCCTTGTAATCTACCTGCGCCAGCATGCGCACGGTTTTATGAAGCGGCGCGCCGCTGTCGTTGATCACCTCGTAGGAGGTGCAGCTAAAGCCGCAGCCGCTTGCCAGCATAAAGGCCACCTGCCGAGCCAGCTTTTCCGGCAGCCAGATATCATCAGCATCCAAAAAGGCAATAAACCTGCCTGCCGCCGCGTCCATGGCTATGTTGCGCGCCGTGGCCGCGCCCCCGTTGGCTGATAGCCGTATCAGGCGGATGCGGGCATCGCATTGCGCCATGGATGCCACAATGGCGCAGGTATCGTCGGTGGAGGCGTCATCCACAACGATCATTTCCCAGTGCGGGTAGGTTTGGCGCTGCACCGACTGGATCGCCTGCCGGATATACTGCCGGCTGTTGTACGCCGGGGTAATGACGGATACCAGCTGATTCACAATACCCTCCATGCCGCCGCGCAAAAATTGGCGGCTGTGTTGCTGTGGCGGGGCGCCTGCGCCGCATCAGTCGCGGCAGAACAGGTCGCGGGTGTACACCTTGTTTTTTACGCCGTCCAATGCGGCGTCGTAGCGGTTGGCGACGATTGCGCTGCACATCTGCGTAAACCTTTCCAGGTCGTTGACCACCACACTGCCAAAGAAGGTTTCGCCGTCCGTTAGCGAGGGCTCGTAGATCACCACGATGGCGCCCTTGGCCTTCAGGCGTTTCATCACGCCCTGCACCGAGCTTTGGCGGAAGTTGTCGCTGTTGCTTTTCATGGTCAGGCGGTAGATGCCGATCACCACCGGCTTTTCTTTGTCGCGGCTAAACTCGTTGGCATCGCAGTAGCCGTAGTACCCGGCCATTTGCAGCACGCGGTCGGCAATAAAATCCTTACGGGTGATGTTGCTTTCGACAATGGCCTCGATCAGCTTTTCCGGCACATCGGCATAGTTGGCCAGCAGCTGTTTGGTATCTTTGGGCAGGCAGTAGCCGCCGTAGCCGAAGGAGGGGTTATTGTAGTGCGAGCCGATGCGCGGGTCCAGGCACACCCCGTCGATGATCTGCCGGGTGTTCAAACCCTTCATTTCGGCGTAGGTGTCCAGCTCGTTAAAGTAGGCCACGCGCAGCGCCAAGAAGGTATTGGCAAACAGCTTTACGGCCTCGGCCTCGGTAAAGCCCATATACAGCGTATCAATGTTTTGCTTGATAGCGCCCTGTTGCAGCAAACCGGAAAAGGTGTGTGCCGCCTCTACCAGCCGCGCGTCGGCCGGGTCGGTGCCAATTACGATGCGGCTGGGGTACAGGTTATCATACAGCGCCATGGACTCGCGCAAAAACTCGGGGCTAAACAGGATGTTACTGCTGCCGGTTTCCTGCCGGATGCGTGCGGTATAGCCCACGGGGATGGTGGATTTGATCACCATCATGGCATTGGGGTTGCACTGCATCACCAGGCGGATGACCGCTTCCACCGCTGATGTATCAAAGAAATTCTTCTGGCTGTCGTAATTGGTGGGCGTGGCGATGATCACAAAATCGGCATCGGCATAGGCCGCCCGGGCATCCAGCGTGGCGGTAAGGGTAAGGGGCTTGGTGGCCAGATACTCCTCGATTTCCTTATCCCGGATGGGCGAGGTGCGGCGGTTGATCATATCCACCTTTTCGGCCAGGATGTCTACCGCGGTTACCGGGTTATGCTGGGCCAGCAGTGTTGCGATGGACAGGCCTACATAGCCCGTACCGGCTACGGCGATTTTAATGCTCTGCATATCAATTGCTCCTTTGCTGGTGGTGGGGCGCGCGTGTGGGGGGGCGGCAGCCGCGCGCCGTGCGGCAGGCGGCGGGGTATCATCTTTGATTGCGGGCACCGGCAATAGTGCCGATGGCTGCGCGGGAGGGGGCGGCGCCCCCCGCGGGCGCATCAATCGCCATGGCGGCCCACCTTTGCCCGACGCTCGTGTTCCGCTGTGGCTGGCTTGCCCACCGCCGTGCGGGCAAAAGGCATGATGCCCGCACACGGTTTGCCGCCATGGCTGCCCCGGCATCCGTTACGCGCCTACCGCAAAAAAAGAGTGGCACTCGGCTGACCCGCGATGCGGCGATTGATACGAATTCGAAGGATGAATGCACAAGGGGTTGCAAGGGGTTTTTCGCGAGTGCGTAGCGGAAGCGAAGGCATCGCGGGGCTGCGCCTTCATTACGTTATTAGGCAATCCGGCAAAATATCCGTAAGGCCAATGCGTTAGCGGTTTGAATGCGTATCAAACTGACCCTGCTTTCGCAGGCATAGGGCGCAGGCAAAACCGGCGTTGCCCGCCCCAATGTGCGGGCGGCGAAAACGCGGCTTTCACTGGCAAACCACGGCCATGTTCCGCTTGATACTTTATCAGTTTAGGCGGTAAATTACAAGAGCGTATGGTTTCTTTCCCGCCCCGGTGGGCGCGGCGCGCAGCCCTTGCGCAGGGCGGCGCGCCGTAACGGGCAGGGTTTTTGCCTGCGCCAGCCGAATACTAACCCGATAACGCATCGGCGAAGCATGCTGCCCGCCGATAAACACTTTGCAGAAACGGAGATATCGGCGATGCAAACAAACCGCATATCCAAACCTGCGCGCCTTTTCTGGAGCGATGTGCTGCCCCCTTTGACCATGATGCTGATTACGGTGTGCAGCTTGCTGCAGTGGTATAATATCAAATGGGGTAGCTACCTGTTGCTGTTTGTGGCGCTACCCGCCACGCTACTGCTTACGGGCTACCTGTTGGGCGTGCGCTTGGGCGGCCTGAAATTGGAATATAAGCTGGCGCTGGGCTACCTGCTGTGGTACCTGCTAAGCCGCCTCATCAATGGCGATGTTCTGCTAGAACACACCTATTTTAACGTCGCGTGGCTGTGTATGGCGGTGTGCGCCGCCCTGCACATGGCTGTGCTGATGGGACAAGCGCGCCGAGGGCAGGCCGTCGCGTTGGTATCCGCTTTGGTGGTAGGCGCGTTTACGGCGATTGCGTTGCTGGGTATTTATGTGGCCGTCACGAAGCAATCCCTGCAGATGCCCTTCACCCCCGCCCCCATCGAGATGACGAGCGGGCGCAGGCTAAGCGTATGGTATATGCACCCCAACATAACCTCGGCAATGTTCTCAATAGGTGTGCTGCTGGCGCTGTATCTGGCGCTGGCGCGCAGCGGGCACTGGCGGCGGGCGGCCTTTTTGCTGGCGGCGGGCATCCAGTATATCGGCATAGGGCTTACGGGTTCGCGCACGGCGATGGTGTGCCTGGCGATCATGCTGTGCCTGATTGTCGCAAAGCTACTTTTCGGACGGCTGAGGAAGCGAAAGCGTCTAGAGCGTGCGGTGCTGGCCGTACTGGCCGCCGTGGCCGCGTTTTACCTATCCTTTTCGGGGTTTAATGCAGCCATTGACACATTGAGCGTCATATCGCGTCAATTGCCCGAGCAAACAAGCGAGGTGGTGCAAAACACGACCACAACGGCAAAAGGCGTGGCGGCAAAGCGCGAGATTGCCCCTGCGATCGACACGCTGGGCAACCGCTTGGGTGTGTACAAGGCGGCGGTGCAATATATCGGCAACCACCCGCTTACCCTGTTGCGCGGCAATATGGATGATGCGTTTATGGCCGAGATCAAAGAAACCGCCCAATACCCATACGCACATATGCACAATGCAATGCTACAGGTGCTGATGACCACCGGCCTGCCGGGGCTTGCCCTGATGCTATGGTTTTTATACCTGCTGGTCAAGCGTGCGGCAAGGCTATACTTTTGGGAAAGCGCCACCCCTGCGGACGCAGTGCTGACCATGCTGCCCATGGTAACGCTGGCGCACAGCGTACTGGAGCCGTTTGTGTTTGCCTGGGCGGGGCTGATCAATGTGCTGTTCTTCTTCGCGGCAGGGGTGCTGATCCAACGGGATCAGGTCATCAGCGGCCACTGACTGTGTGCATCAATGCACGGTGTGCCCAGTGTGATAGGGCCGCCGCAGCGAGCCATATAATCACTGCGCATACGGCGCTGTATAGACCACGCCCATCGGGCCGCGTTGCACTGGCGGTTGGCGCTGGAACTGCTTTGGAAGCTGAAACCTCTGGACGCAGTGCGGCACGGTCAGGGGAAAGCGTCATAACCACAGGAAGGCTTTGAGCCTTCGTTAAAGCATCCAGGCACCAAAACCTGCGGGCGCTATGCAAATGACGCTGGCTGATGAAACGTGGCAACCTCAAGACCGTAATGAAACACAAGACAGGGTTGCACGAATGATGGCAGGCTTACATGGCCTGACGAAGCCATGGTACGCCCAAGGGGCTGCGTTCAAAGAGCGAGAGAACGGCAAGCTCATCGCTTTGCCGTGGTAGGGGGCGAGGCGGTGTTGACTGGCCCACGCTGTGGCAGCATCGCAGGCCAGCACGGGTACGTGAATTAAACCGCGTCAGGCGGTATGGTGACGGCAGGTTGCATGCTGGCTATGCTCACTGCCGTCAACGTAGCGCGCAAGCCCAAACTGCTGACCAATACAGATCAACGCCCTGTTTAAGCGGAAGAACAATTGTTTACGATGCGGTTTGCGGGCTATGGCTGCGCGCACAAACGCATAACGTTTCAGGCGGACAAACCGGCCATTCCGTCCACAACCACCAGCATACGGAAGCCTGTGCGAGGGGGAATGGGGTGCCTGCCATTTCGGGCGATGCGGCACCTGCGCATATCGCATACAGGGCTGCCGTGTGGCAAGCGCGCGAGTTAATGAGCTAGGTCTCTACCCAACCGCCGTGGTAGCGCAGCGTATACACATGGCGCTGGTCGCAGTAGATGTCCTCCCGGCCGCTGAACCAGCCGAAGTCGCCTGCCGCGTCATTATGGTAGGAAAAGCGCCCGTCGCGATAGAGGCGCGGGCCGCGGAAAGGCATCTCGGGCGGGCGCTTCAGCAGTGCGGCTTTTAAAAAATCGCCGGAGAAGCCCTCGCCCAGTGTGCGTCCGCAATAGTTCATGCCCCATACGCACACATCGCGGCGGTAGAGGAGCTCTTCGCCAACAAAGCGTGCGCCGCCAATATAGCTGTCGATGTAACGGTACTCACCTTCGGCGAAGTGCAAATCATGTGCCTGTAGGCGCGAAGGTACGGGGGCATGCGGCCCCTTGCCTGCGTACGTTTTTTCGCTCGCGCGCAACAGAAATGCGATCAAAGCGGCGGTGCCGGGTTGCGGTGTGGCGGTGCGCGCTGTTTGCGTCGCGCAGGGTTGCTGCCCGCAGACCAGCGCGTCCAGTGTGGTCTGATACAGTGCGGCCAGTTGGATGAGCCGGTCCAGTTCCGGCAGGGTTGCGCCGCTCTCCCACTTGGCGATGGCCTGCCGCGAGATATCAAGCTTCTCGGCCAGCTGCTCCTGCGCGTAGCCATGCGCCAGGCGCAGTGCTTTCAGGGTTTCATGAATCGTCATGTTTATCACCTCGCGCCTATCGTATCAGACGGTGCCCAAACCAGCCATAACCCTGTGCTTGACGTTTGCGCAACCTGCGGTTGCGTTTCTGCCACACAGGTATAAAAAAGCCGCGCGGCACAGGCACGCGCGGCTTGAACGGCAATCAGAACGCCATGCGTTTATCGATGTAGGATTCCAGATCGGCGATGGCGACGCGCTCCTGCGCCATGGTGTCGCGGTCGCGCACGGTCACGGTGCCGGTTTCCTGCGTGTCAAAGTCCACGGTGATGCAAAACGGCGTGCCGATCTCGTCCTGCCTGCGGTAGCGCTTGCCGATGGAGCCCGTCTCGTCATACTCGACCATGAACTTATGGCTGAGCGTCTCGAACACTTCGGTGGCCAGCTCGCCCAGCTTGTTCTTTTGCAGGGGCAGCACGGCGGCCTTGTAGGGGGCCAGCGCCGGATGCAGGTGCAGCACCACGCGGCTGTCGCCGCCCTCCAGTTCCTGCTCCTCATATGCGTCGCACAGGAAGGCCAGCGCCACGCGGTCTGCGCCCAGCGAAGGCTCGATCACGTAGGGGATGAAGCGCTCGTTGGTCACGGGGTCAATGTACTCCATGTTTTCACCGCTTACGCGCTGGTGGGCTTTGAGGTCGAAGTCCGTACGGTCCGCGATGCCCCAAAGCTCGCCCCAGCCAAAGGGGAAGTTGAACTCAAAATCGGTGGTGGCGGTGGAATAGTGGGAGAGCTCTTCCGGCTTATGGTCGCGCAGGCGCAGGCTTTCTTCCTTCATGCCCAGCTTGAGCAGCCAGTCGCGGCAGAAAGCGCGCCAGTAGGTGAACCATTCCATGTCCTCCCCGGGCTTGCAGAAGAACTCCAGCTCCATCTGCTCAAACTCGCGGATGCGGAATATGAAGTTGCCCGGCGTGATCTCGTTACGGAACGATTTGCCGATCTGGCCCACGCCCATGGGCAACTTGCGGCGCGTAGAGCGCACGATGGACTTGAAGTTCACAAAGATGCCCTGCGCCGTCTCGGGCCGCAGGTACAGCTCGGCCGCGCTGTCCTCATTGACGCCCTGATGGGTTTTAAACATGAGGTTGAACTTGCGGATGCCCGTAAAGTCGTGCTTGCCGCAACTGGGGCAGGGGATCTGGTGCTCGCTGATGTAGGCCTCAAACTGCGCGTCTGTCCAGCCGTCAGCCTGCACTTCCTCGCCGCGTGCCTTGGCCCAGTCCTCGATCAGCTTGTCGGCGCGGAAGCGCTCCTTGCAAGCCTTGCAGTCCATCAGCGGGTCGTTGAACGTTCCCACATGGCCGCTTGCGACCCAAACGTTGCGGTTCATCAGGATGGCGCTGTCCAGCCCTACGTTGTACTTGTTCTCCTGTACGAACTTACGCCACCACGCGCGCTTGATGTTGTTCTTGTACTCAACGCCCAGCGGGCCGTAATCCCAGGCGTTCGCCAGGCCGCCGTATATTTCGCTGCCCGCAAAAATGAAGCCGCGCCCTTTGCACAGGGCGACCAGTTTGTCCATTGTCAAAGCCGCCATCCGATTCCCTCCACACCTGTCATTCAAAATCATCCCTTATCATAACGGCAGGAAGTTGCTTTGTCAAGTAATGCAGGGTTTTCACGGGTGTTTGAATGATGCGACGCGTATGGGCGCTGCTGTGAAAAACTGGCAAACTGAGTGTGAACCGCCTTCATCAGATACGCCAAGCATAACGCAGCGCTAAGGAAAAGAGGGGCGATTACCGTGCTGCAATATTGTGCGGTAAGGAATCATGGCATATACTGGTAAAGGGGGAGTCGAACCGTCAAATAACATTGAATTACGGCAAGAAAGCGTTCGTACGTTGTAAAAACAACAGTATGCGACCTCTAATCATGGTATTCTGGTCATGGCACAGTGCGTGCCTCCATCACAGGGCCCCACAGGCAAGCCGATGGTTGGGAGGGTAGGCCGATGAATGATCAACGCATTAACCTGAGCCAGACGGTGTATGCGCTTTGCACGCAATACCCCGCGCTGGTTAATACGCTTGCGGAGCTTGGATTTCGCGACATCACCAAGCCGTGCATGCTCGGCAGCGTAGGCCGATTCATGACGATACCCAAGGGCGCCGCCATGAAGAAGTTGGATCTGGAACAGATTCGGCTTCGCCTGATGGAAAGCGGCTATACAGTGACCCAGCAGGAGGGATACCATGAGTAAGGAAATCAACAACAGCGCGTACCGCCAAGGGGTTATCAAGGACCTGCTGCGCAAGCTGCACGAAGGCCAGACTGTCGATGAAGTGAAGCAACAGTTTGCGGATGCGTTTTCCGGCGTGTCGGCGTCCGAAATCTCCGCGGCGGAGCAGGCGTTGATATCAGACGGTATGCCGGTGAGCGAGGTGCAGCGGCTTTGCGATGTACACAGCGCGGTGTTCAAGGGGAGCATCGAGGAGATCCACGCGCCGGTCGATGCTTCGCAGGAGCCTGGGCACCCCGCGCATACGCTCAGGCTGGAGAACCGCGCGCTGGATGCGCTGATCGACGGGCGCGTCCGCCCGGTGCTGAAAGCCTATGAGGCGGGCACGCTGACGGCCGCGCAGCTTTCGGAGGCGGTGAACGCTTTGCTGCCGCTGGACAGGCACTACCTGCGCAAGGAGAACCTGTTCTTCCCGTACCTTGAGCAGCACGGCATCACCGCGCCGCCGAAAGTAATGTGGGGCGTGGATGATGAAATTCGCGCCATGCTTAAGGATACGGCTTCGCTAGCGACGGCCGGTGACCCTGCGGTGATTGGCAGGCTCACGGAAACGCTGTCGCGGATTGAGGAGATGATCTTCAAGGAAGACAACATCCTGCTGCCGATGCTGCTGGATACCCTGACCCCCGAGGAGTGGAAGAAAATTGCGGATGAGAGTGACGAGCTGGGCTACACCCTGATCCAAACGCCTGTTCGCTGGCAACCCGCCGTGCAAGAGGAAACCGCGCAGCCCGCCAAGGCGGATGGGCAGGCGATCACCCTGCCCACCGGCTTTCTGGCGATAAACGAACTGACGGCGCTGCTCAACACACTGCCGGTGGATATCACCTTTGTGGGCAAGGATGACACGGTACGGTACTTCTCGCAGGGCGCTGAGCGCGTTTTTCCGCGCACCAAGGCGATCATTAGGCGCAAGGTGGCCAATTGCCACCCGCCGGCCAGCGTGCACATCGTGGAAGGGATCATCGCCGACCTGAAGGCTGGCAAAAAGACGCACGAGGATTTCTGGATCAACATGGGCGGCAAGCTGATTTACATCCGCTACTATGCGGTGCGTGATGAAAACGGCGCGTACCTGGGCGTGCTGGAAGTAACGCAGGATATCGCGCCCATTCAGAAAATCACCGGGGAGAAGCGGCTTGTTACAGACTGAGGAGGGCATCCAAATGGCGGATCATATCTTGAAGAACATTGAGGCCGAGCAGGCGCTTACCATGGCGGCACTGGTTACCTATCAGCAAGGGCAGATTGTCAGCCGCACGCTTACGCAGAACGCGGCGGTCAGCATTACGCTGTTCGCTTTTGACCAGGGCGAGGAAATCAGCGCGCATGAATCCCGAGGGGACGCGCTGATCCATGTGCTGGACGGCACCGCCACCATAACCATCGGCGGCACCGCGCATACCGTGAATGCCGGGCAGGCCATTGTAATGCCTGCGAACGTTCCGCACGCGGTGATGGCGCCCGCGCGGTTTAAGATGATGCTGGTGGTGGTGTTTCCGGCGAACTGATTCGGGGCTGACCCGGACGTCAGGCATTCGCGCAACCGCTTCACAGAATCGGTTTGGGCTTCAGGGAGGCAGAAGGCTGCCTCCCTGCTTTTTGAAGCGAACTGCTTGCGCAGGCGCGGTGAGGTCCTTGTTTCCGGCGAAAGGCCGAACTGCGCGCGCGGTTTGATTTATGTTTAGCAATGCGGTATAATACGTGAGATTTTGATAATGAAACGAGTATGAAGGGTATGGGGCAGTTGCCTTGCATTGAAAAGGGTTTTCGCACCGAGGCGGATCAGGTAGCCCAAACCTTCTTGGGCATATCCGCTCAAACCGTAACGGGGTGCATGGCATGAACGCTGCCTCATTGCGCATGATGTTCCCTTCGGTGCTCGTTTTTTTATCGGGATTCTTACAGCGGCGTGCTGCGGCGGGATGGTATCCGCGCCGCCATCGCCATTAACGCAGATGCCAATCAAAGTGAGCGGGGCAGGAGATATGATCTATGCGCAGTGCTAAGGGCAAAACGGTATGCAAAATCGTGATCTTCGTCATGCTTTGCCTGCTGATGGTGGTGGGGCTGAACGCGCTGATTGAGCCGGCTACCCCTGAACCCTGGCTGACGCTTCCATACATTTATGAACACAGCGATGTGAACACGGTGTTTGTGGGATCATCGCTGATGTACAACGCCAGCATCCCTTTGGCGGTGGACGAGGGTTCCGGCCTGAACTCTTTAAACCTCGGCTCTCCGGCGCAAACTATGATGTCGTCCTATTTCCTATTGAAAGAAGCCTTGTCATACAACAGCATACGGCATGTGATCCTGTATATCGACATTACCCGGTTGCAATCAAGGGCGAGCGACAACCATTATCATATTCATGCCATTGAGTCGATGAAGCTGTCCGTAAACAAACTGGATTTCATGGTGCATGCGTTCCCGATAGATAAGTACCCCGACGCACTGCTGCGCTGCTATCAGCTCAGAGGCACCATGCAGGAATGGCTCTTGTTCAAAGAACCGGCGAAAGCGCGCAAACCAATCAATTACCCCGACGAGATTGTTCCCTATCTTGGGAAAGGCTATATCTACTCATCCAAGGAACAGAAACGGGGCGAGGTTGCGATTCACGGCATTGAGTGCTTTGACACGAAACAAATCAAGGTGGAGAACACCCAGTATTTGCATCAGATCATCGAGTTGTGCAAGTCAAACCAGATTGACCTGATTATCATGTGCAGCCCCAGAATTGCCGCAAACGTTTTGGCGACCGGGAATTATGATGTGTTTCATGATTATGTGAAGTCAATGGCGGATGCAAACGACCTGCAGTTCTGGGATTTTGTGTATGTGCGGCCGGAATGCCTCACAATCGACGATACCATGTTCTGGGATGACCGCCACGCCAACTACAGGCTCGCGCTGCCGTTCTCCAAACTCGTTGGTCAGATGCTGCGGGAGCACATCGACGGCACGTTGGACGTGGATCGGTATCTCTTCAGCGATTACAGCGGCTTCCTGAGCGCAAACCAACGGGTTGCGGCGCTCACCATCGGCGGCCTCAGCGCGCAGAAGACCGTCAAGGCCAACGCAATCATGGACAAGGCACTGGAGGCGGAGTATCGCTTTTTGCTGTCAAACGAAAAAGACGGAGTATACACGGTCATACAGGATTGGAGCACCAATAGCAGGGTAGATGTAAGCGGCCAGCCAAAGCAGCAGGTTTGGCTGTTGGCGGAAGCACGGAAAGCCGGGAAAACGGGCGAAGCGGAGCAACGCGCGTATATGCAGATAGACTTGCGCTAGACCTGTATGAGAACCCGTATGGCGTGCTTGTGCTCACGTTTTAAGGCTTACAGGTGATAATGCCTTTTGCGAAGCTTCGGCACCGCACAGAAAGCCCCTGCCGCCAGATGTACCGCAACACCGTTGCGGCAGATTACAGATGATTGGCAGGTCGAAATTCTCGTCATATCGTTGGACAAGGGCGCGCAAGGCGGCGTGATTCCTGTTTGGTTCAGGGTGCGGCAGTGATATCTGTGCGCAGTGCGGATGGAGCGTGTGAAGGCAAAGCAAAGGGGCGGTTGCCGTACAACCGCCCCTTTTGCCGAAGAAGCAAACCCAACCCGTTAACGAACAGTACGCACAACCGTTGTGGCAGCTCGATTGCCTGCGTTTACCGCCGAAAGCCGGTTTTTGCTCAGCGACGTTCCAGCAATGTCAGCAGGTACACAAATTCCTCCTTGTATGCGTCTCCCCGCACCGCGCTGCATTCGCGCAACAGTTTCAGCGCGTCGGCATAGGTCGCGGTGCCCTTCCACTCGCTGTCGGTCAGCAGCATTCCGGCCTCCGCCACACCCGCGGCAAACAGCAGGTTGTCGCTCGGGGTGCGTGTGTATACCTCATCTGCCAACGGGTACTTGTATAGGCTGCTTTCATCCGCGTCAGGTTCTTTGGCGCGCAGGTTAAGGGTGAGCCATTCCGCCTGCCCGTCCACCAGCTGCACGTCGCCGTACTTCCGGTCGATTTCCGGCAACGCAAACGCGCTGCCCACCGGCACGATCTCATAGAGTACGCTCACGCGGTGACCGCTGCCCACTTCGCCGCCGTCTTTGGTATCGTTGTCGAAATCCGTGGCGGCCATCTGGCGGTTTTCGTAGCCAATCAGCCGGTAGCCCTTGACCCTGGCCGGGTTGAACTCCACCTGCAATTTCACGTCCTTCGCCACCGTTTGGAAGGTGGCGCCGATTTCCTCCACCAGCGCTTTACGTGCTTCGTAGATGGTGTCGATATAGCTATAGTTGCCGTTGCCGTGATCGGCCAGCGCCTCCAGCTTATTATCCTTCAGGTTGCCATACCCAAAGCCCAGCACGCTTAAGAAAACGCCGCTCTGTTTCTCTTCCTCGATCAACGCGGTCAGTTCGCCTTCGCTGCTGACACCTACGTTCAGGTCGCCGTCAGTTGCCAGTATGACGCGGTTGACACCGTCCTTTATATAGTGCTTCTTCGCCAGCGCATAGGCTGTGCGGATGCCGTCCGCCCCAGCGGTTGCCCCGCCCGCGGACAGCGCGTCGATCGCTGCCATAATCCGCACCTTGTTGGCGGCGTTTTCCCCGTCCAGCAAGACTTGATCCATCGAAGCGTAGGTCACGATGGACACCGTATCTGCGGGCGCGAGTTCATCCAACAGCAGCAGAAAGGCCCGTTTGACAAGCGGCAGCTTGTCCGGCGAATCCATGCTGCCCGAAACGTCCAGCAGGAAAACCAGATTCTGCGGGCGGCGTTCCGCCAACGGAATCTCTTTGGCCTGCAGGCCGATCAGCAAAAGGCGGGTATCCTTGTTCCACGGTGTGTCCGTCATCTCCATGGTCACGCCGAACGGCTCGCCAGCCGCGGGCTGATGGTAGTCGTACTTGAAGTAGTTGAGCATTTCCTCGATGCGCACGCTGGCCGCCGGAACATCCGTGCCATCCAGGATCAGGGAGCGAAGCTGCGCATAGGACGCCGTGTCCACATCCGCTGCGAAGGTGGAAAACGGGTCGCTGACGACGGACATGAAGCGGTTCTCGACAAACGTACTGTATTCGTTGGTGTTGAACTCGGCAGCCGGTGCCGCGGCAAGCATGGGGGAACCGGTGTAAATGGGCATATAGGCGATCTCCCAGGCTTTGTCGGGTGCGGCAGCCTCAAGGCCATCCGTTGTGCGGGTATCCGTTCCACCCGCATCCCCGTTCAGGGCGATGGCCGCGTCCGAAAACAGCAGCGCCCATGTTGCCTGATCACAAATACCATCAACGGGCAGGCTATTTGCGGCTTGGAAAGCCTTCACGGCTTCCGTGGTCGCGGCGTCATATTGACCGGTGGGCGCTTGCGTCAAGTACCCCAGTTGTGCGAGCCGCACCTGAAGTGCCAGCACCGCGTCGCCTGCGTCACCCGCCGCAAGGGGGCCCACCCACAGAGCCGGTTCAGCCGCCGTACCGGCCAGCGCAAAGGAAGCGATCACCAATACAGCCGCACATACCAAAGCCAGCAACACACGTATACCATCATGTCTTTGTTTCATGTTTGTCACCCTCCTTATGCCCATTGGACGAGCATAAGGGAAGAAGGTTCCATTTCTGAAAACACACCCCCGCTCACATCGTTGATGTGTATCGTTTACAATGAACCTGCGCAACAGCCTGCAGTGCTCAAGACCCTCGGTTGCGATATCTGTGATTGTGCATACCCGTGAAGAGGTTGCTATTGCATAACCTGAAACGCTTATAAGCAATGTATAGATGGCTGTTATGCCAGTTGTTTTTAAGCGATTGCTCAGGATATACCACCCACGAAGCGAACTGGTACGGTTCGGAACAGTCCAAGTCGAAATCAGAGATATGGTATACTGAGATCACAGTCAAGCTTTTCTTTTTCGACAGATCGCAGGATTGCGCAACCATCCCATGTGGCATTGCACATTGAAAACACGCTTACCCGCGAGCGACCATTGTCTAGTACCTGAATATAGCAGCGATTCCCGCGGTGCCCGGCATGGCAGCCGACGGCAGCATGATCACTTCACTCTTGCTCTGCAAGGCGAGCTGCGCCAACGTATCCAGCACATCGCCGATGTCGGGGTTGTCAAGGCTTCGCTCCAGTATCTTTCCGGTTTCGGGCGAAACCTTGCCTGGGATCGTTCGCTCCGCATCCACGAACAGGGTTTCGACTCTGTTTTCAAAGATCGCCTTGCTGACCACCGCCAGGCTGTCCGATGCAGTGTTGCCCGCCTTGGCCTGTTCAAAACGTAGCATATTTTCCTGAATCTTGGCCAAGTAGATCGGCTCGATGATCTCCCAGGTTTTTTCCCGCAACTGCGCAAGGCTTAAAGACATATACTCCCCTTTGATGCCCTCTTTGAGCAGACAATGATTGTTGCTGACCGCTGCGAAGGTCGGATGGTGCTCTTTGAGTGCAACCAGTATCAAAGGCAGCTTGGATGGTTTTGAATACTGCTCCTCAACAAACCGATCAACGTATCGGAAGAACTTCTCCGTATCCTTGTCAATTTCAGGCTTTGCGCCACCATGCCCGTGGTACATTGCGCTTCGCCCGGTGCCGTTGTAGGAACCCTGTGTGAGGTAGGAATCGGTCAACTGATTGCCCAACACCTCTTCCATAGTGCTCGGCGTACCCGGTGCCAAATGTATCTGCTCAATGCCGTTCTGGTTCCCGTGGTACAGAGCAAAGCTGTCGCTGCTCAACCCCAACAGCTGGTATTGGTCTATCGACTGAAAGGCTTTAATCAGCTGTTTGGTTTGAAAGCGGTCTGCTACAATGGCCAAAGCCTCCACCGTGTCGTGTAGCAGGTAAATTACGGTTCGTTTTGGGCAGCTTAGTACGGCCAGCCCATCCAGCGTATTGTTCCATAGATCGATGTCCTCTTCGATGTGGCGCAAGGGGCTCATGCTGACCTCAATTTCTTTTGGGCTATACTTTTGCGCTAGCGACGATTCCACCGTTTTCAGCAGGTGCTTGTAGACAATGGGATCCTGTTTGTTCTCCGGCTCGTGGCGGTGTGTGGGCAGGTACAGTGAAATAAACGGACCTTCCTGCTTAAAGAGAATCTGATCTGGAAATGCTTTGACCAATTCGTAAGTCATCATATGTCCTCCTCTAAAGGATGGTTATCCATCGGTATGGGTTTGTTCATCATACAGCTTGTGTTGGGAAAAGTCGGCTGCATCGTAAAAGTCAAGCGGTTGTAAAGGATGTTCATCCTTGCTGGTCTTGGCGGGCAAATCTGGTTAGGGCATCTCGCGGCACTCTGAGCCGTTGGGTTACGCTCCTTGTTCTTCCATTATACCACACCGACAGGAATGTAAACCAAATTCATCCAAACGGGAGACGGGTAGGGAAAACGCGCCATGGTTCGGCTCGAGATGCACCGAACTTCGACTGGTGCAGTCATAATGGCAGTTAAAACAGACGCCGGGGCAGCAACACCTTATCGATCAAAGGCTGTAGCCCTGAAAACGTCTGACTTCTCATCAGGGTGTTCGGTGCATGAGTTACCGATGGATCATTTTGCAATACCTACTGAACGAAAAGGCATAGGGGGGTTGACGAAAAACGCACATGCTCAGTCTACAGTTACGCTTTGCCGAAATCGCCATACCGGATGCGGAGGATGGCGCATCTTGGGTATGGTCATTGACAATGACTGCCGTAATGGCTATACTGGAGCCAGCAACAACAGAATACACGCCAGACCGACGGAGATACACCGCGTTGCCCCGGCACTGACGGCGATGGACGAGTCTGGCGGAAGCCAACAGCCTGTGATGTTTACGGGGATTGTGCCATCAGGATCTGTTTTCATTGTCCGTTTGCTGTCCATACTATCATCGCAGCGTACTACCCGCAATCAGGGCACGATGCTCAATCCACATCAAGAAAGGGATGCAACGATGCGTACAAAATTCAAATCATGGTTCAACCTTGGGCTTTATGCGTTAACGCTTGTGGTTAACACGTTGGGGGCCATGGGGTATATCAACGGCAGATCGCAAAAGGCGGTATCGGATGCTTACGCCACGCTGATTACGCCAGGCCCATCCACGTTTGCCATATGGGGTGTTATCTATGCTTTGCTGCTCATATCGCTCCTCTACATGATCGTCACACACCGGCAGGCGCGCACGGCCAAACTGATCGATACGATCAGCGTACCCTTCTGGGTATCCTGTGCGGCCAACATCCTGTGGATCATCACCTTCTCGTATGAATGGATCGGCATCTCCACGCTGCTGATTGCGGTGTATGCGGTGAGCCTGGCCGTGCTCAACGGCAGGCTGAAAACGCCGGACGGGCTTGGGCAAAAAGTCAATGCGCTGGCGTTTGGCATTTACAATGGCTGGCTGATTATCGCGACGGTGGTCAACGTTTCGGCCTATCTGGTCAAGGTGAAGTGGAACGGCTTCGGCTTGGGCGCGGATGTGTGGGCGCTGGTCATCCTGATCGTTGCGCTGCTGCTGACGGGCCTGATTCAGTTACGGCTGCGCAACGCAGCGCTCACGCTGCCGCTCGCCTGGGCATACTTGGGCATCTGGCAGCAGCATCAGGCCCAAGGGCTGTATGCCGGTCAGTATCCGGCCATCATGACCGCGTCGCTTGTTATCGGCATCCTGTATGTGTTGATCGCCGTGTTTGTCTTTGTTCAAAACAGGTTCTGCCTGCTGCCAAGGCCAAAGGCATAGAAGCGGGCACGGAGCCCAATTGGGGTTGCGGGATAGCGTGTGCCGCTGACAACGACACGGCGGCCAACCCCGCCCGCGTAAAAGCGTCATTATGGGACAGGCAAATGGAGCCGCGACACTGTCCGGCTCCATTTGCGTTGCGTTTGGTTCAAGCGGCTTGCGGCGAACGGTACGCGACTGGCGCGCGCGTGCTGCATCGGGGGATGCTGGGAGCGCCCGCTGCCGAACAGGTAGCTTCCTGCATGGCGTATGTGGTTTCACCACGCCTCAGGACACCGTCACGTTGATGTTCATTTCGTTGTTGCCTTCGTCGGATTCCTCGACATGGTTATCGCTATCGACTTGAAAGGTCACAACGTACTGGCCGGGTTTCTGCGGTGTAAAGCTGAACTGACTGTTCCCCTCGCCTACGGTTTGACCCGCAGCTATCGCGTCATGGTAGCCATAACCCATTTGCTCGCCGTTGACAAACCACTTGATGTTGAACCCTTTTTGCGTGTCAGACCGCCCGGCGTTGCGAATGGAGGAATCGAACCGGATGATGTGCCCGGCGTACCAATCCGCCATATTCGTCGTGTTTACGATGTTGCCAACAAGCAGATCGGGCAGGGCACCATTCGCGGCGTCGGCTTCACTGCCATACGCCTGCTCAAGCGGGATGCCGTTGTCCTGCGCATAATGCCAAGCCGCGCTGCCATACGAAGCAACAATCGTGATATCCCTTTGGCGTCCCCCAAAACACCCCTCGCCAATGGATGTAACGCTGTCAGGGATGCTGATGCTGTTGAGCTTGTTGCATCCCCAAAAGGCATAGGCGCCAAGGCTTGCGACGCCATCCGGGATACTGACGTACGTGAGTTTCTGATAGTCCTGAAAAGCACTTTCACCGATCGCCATCACGGGCAGCCCGAAGCCCGCCTCCAGCGATTGAATCAGCGCCTCCATGCCGGGTACGCCGATCATGGCCTGTGCCTGCAACGCGGTGATGATCGCGTCCCGAACATCCGCGTTTGGGTAGTATCGCTCTGAGATGATGACTTGCTTGGCATCCTGCGGGGTGTGGGATTTCAAGATCACATACCCGTTGTCCTTGATGGTCCAAGTCCAACAGTCGGCGTGGGCGGCGGTAAAGACAGGCAAACAGAATAACAGGGCAGCAAGCAGCATCATCTTCATCCGTTTCATAAGGCGCATCTCCTTTCATCTTCACCGGTATCCGACCACCCGCAATTCGGGGGCACTGTGGTTTCGCTTCCGTCGGGCGGGTCAGGATGAACGCCGGAAACAAAAACAAGCCTGTCTGAAGCGTTCATCAACGGTCTTGCATGTTTGTCGCAAATCACGTTCATAAAAGCGTAAAGAGAAGGCGGTCTGTCTGTTTTCAATTCTGTTCTTGGTTATTCAATTATAGCATAGTTTTCAAACCATGACAAATATATCCTCGAAGGAATGCAGCGCGCCAGCCCAAGGCAGGCATGCCCTGATCCCCAACGTGTTTCGTAAACACATCACAATCAAAACAGGACAAACGCCGTTAAGGGTTCCGGCTCTGCGTTTCCCCCTCGCCGCCGTCCAGCAGAAACCTGCCAAACGCTTCGTCAATACCCTGCGCCGCCATCTCCCGCACAACCTGCGCAACATCGTAAGGCACACGAACGACCTCCGCGCGCAAGCGTTGGCCGTGTACTTGCGCCAACATATACCCGGCGCGGGTGTCGAAGTCCTTGGGTCGCCCGACACTGCCGGCGTTTAGGATGTGTTTGCCGCCCAGCACAGCATGAAACGGCAGGTGGGTGTGCCCATACACATAGACGTCTTGGGTGATCAGCGCAATGATTTCCGCCATGCGCGCCGCATCCGCCTGATACAGGTACTCTGTGATGGAGTCTGGCGTGGCGTGGGTCAGGCAGAAGGATATCCCTTCGACCTCAACCGACAGTGTTTCCGGCAGGCTTCGCAAAAAAGCACGTTCCTGCGGCGTGGTGTGGGCGATTGCCCAGTGCAGCGAATGCCTGGAAAGTGCCTTTTGTCTTGGGTTGTCGATATGACAGCCGCAGGCGGGCAATGTGAACCCCACCGCCTCATCATAGTTGCCCATCACCGTTTCGATGTTCTCCGTACGGATGCACGCTATCACCTCGCCGGGCCGGGGCCCGTACCCCACCAGATCCCCAAGGCAAAGGATGCGGTCACATCCGCGCGCGCGGATATCCGCAAGCACTGCGTCCAGTGCCAAAGCATTGGCATGAATGTCGGAAATCAGCGCGATGCTGGTCATCCTGTTTTTACCTCCACCAGCCATGGCCAATCAATCATGTTTACTATACCATACAAGGCGGGAGCCATGCAAACCGCATCGCTCCCGCCTTGGGTAAGGGTTTGGAATCGGATCAGTTCAGTTTCGCCAGTTCCGCCTCGTACAGCGCGTCTTCCAGCGGCACATAGCCCACTTCGGGGATCAAAGCGGTGCCCTCGGTCAGGTAATAGGTAAGGAAGCCGTGCACATGTTCTTTGGCAAGGGCCTCCTTGGTCACATACAGGAACAGCGGGCGGGAGAGCGGCGCGTAGCTGCCATCTTTGATGGTTTCAAACGTAGGCTCCACGGGGCCATTACCGTTATCCACCTTGACCACCTTGAGCTTATCGGTGTTTTCAATGTAATAGGCGAAGCCGAAGAAGCCAAGTGCGTTCTTGTCGCCCGCGATGCCCAGCACCAGCACATTGTCATCCTCGCTGGGGGTAAAATCGGTGCGGATTGCGCCAGTCTCGCCGTTGATCTCTTCGGTGAAGTAGTCAAACGTGCCGGAGTCCGTGCCCGCGCCGTACAGGCTGATCACCTCGTCCGGCCACTCGGGGCGCACGTCCTTCCAGGTCTTGACGGTGCTGTCCGGCTTCCAGATCGCATTGAGCTCTTCCACGGTCAGGTAGTCCACCCAGGTGTTGTCATGGTTCACCAGTACGGACAGGCCGTCGTAAGCGATCATGATCTCGGCATACTCGATGCCTGCAGCCTTGGCGGCCTCCGCCTCGCTGTCCTTGATGGGGCGGGAAGCGTCGTTGATGTCGATCTCACCGATGACGAACTTCTTAAACCCGCCGCCTGTGCCGCTGATGCCGATGGTGATGTTCACATTGGGGTTCGCAATGCGGAATTCCTCCGCAACCGCCTCGGTAATGGGGAAAACAGTGCTGGAGCCATCAATGACGATGTCCCCGCTGAAGGGCATGGATGCAGCCAACGCACCCGTCGCTGAAAACAGAAGGGTGAACAGCACGGTAGCCAGCACCATCAAAGTTACAAACCTCCGGGAACGTACAGCGTGTGCCATTTTGGTACTTCCTTTCCTGTGTGGTATATTTCAAACGGGGCAACGGGGTCGCCCCGCCTGATGCGTTACTCAAGGGTCTTCTGGAACTTGTTGCGCAGGAGGATGGCCGTGAGGTTGAGCGTTAGCAGCAGCGCGATGAGCACAAGAATCGCCGCCGCGGTCACATCCTTGAAATCGGCGTTGGGCTTGCTCATCCAGGTGTATATCTGGATCGGCAGCGCGATGAATGAGTCCATCGGGCCGCTGGGCAGGGCGCTTACATAGCTGAACGCGCCCACCAGTAACAGCGGAGCTGATTCGCCCAGCGCGCGGGAGATCGCCAGAATGATACCCGTCAGTATCCCCGGCAGTGCGCTTGGCAGCACCACGCGCCGGATGGTTTGCCACTTGGTGGCCCCCAGCGCATAAGCACCGTGGCGCAGCGAATCGGGGATGGCGCGGATCGCTTCCTGCGAGGACACGATGATAACCGGCAAGATGAGCAGCGCCATCGTAAGTGCGCCGGAGAGAATGCTGCGCCCAAACCCGAGTGTGCGCACGAATACAGTTAACCCCAAAATGCCGTATACGATGGAAGGGATGCCCGCAAGGTTGGCGATGTTGATCTTGATCAGGCTGGTGAGGCGGCTGCGGGGCGCATACTCTTCCAGATACACTGCTGCGGCGATGGCAATCGGGATGGCAATGACAGCGGTAAGCAGGATGATCCACACACTGCCGACAATGGCGGGCAGAATGCCGGATTTGGAGGCGAAACGCGAGGGAAAGTTTTGAAAGAATGTAGCCGTCAGATACGGCGCTCCGCGCCGGATCAGGTCATAGAGCAGCACGATCAAAATCAGTATGCTCACCAGCGCCGATGCTGCAAACAGCATATGCGCAACTTTATTCTTCCGTCTGCGTTTTCGGCTGAACAGATCATCACCCTGCATCATCCCATCGCCTCCTTTCTGCGGCGGATCACATGGTGGGCGAAGATGTTCATCGTAAAGGTGATGACGAACAGCAGCATCCCCACGGCATAAAGCGCGTAGTAGCTGGTCGTGCCGTGCGCGTTATCACCTTGGCTTGCCTGCGCGATGAAGGAAGTAAGCGTCTGCACGCTGACCAGCGGGTTGAGGGTAAACGTGGGGCGCGCGCCCGCGGCAACAGTCACGATCATCGTTTCGCCGATCGCGCGGGACAGCGCCAGCACAAAGGAGGATACGATGCCGGAGAATGCGTGCGGCAGCGATATGCCCAGCACCACCTCCAGCCTGTTGGCCCCCAGCGCATAGCCGCCGTGTTTCATACCGGTGGGCACAGCGCTTAACGCATCCTCGCTGAGGGAGCACACCATCGGCATGATCATGATGCCCATGGCAATGCCGGCGCTGGCCGCATTGTAGATTTCCGTTTGCGGTATCAGGCTCTGCAGAACCGGCGTAATCAGGTTGAGCGCGAAGTAGCCATACACGATGGACGGTATGCCCGCCAGAATCTCCAAGATGGGCTTGAGGAACTTGCGCGTTCTGGGGTGTGCGTACTCGCTGAGGTAGATGGCGCTGAACAACCCCAGCGGCAGCGCGATGACCGCCGCGCAGAGCGTAACGATCAGCGTGCCCGCAATCAGCGGCAGCACGCCGTACTGTGGGTTGGCAAACAGCGGCGTCCACTCGGTGCCCGTCAAAAAGGACCAGAGCGATACTTCTTTGAAGAAGGAAAAGGTATTCATCACCAGCGAAAGGATAATACCGACGGTGATGAAAACCGTCAGCACGGCGCAGGCAAGCAACAGGTTGCGAACAACCCCGTTGAGCTTCTTCTGCCGGATGATGTTTCGGCTGGAAAGATCCATGGTGCCACACCTCACATCCACAATGCAACATATCATGTTACGATGATATGATATCGCACGAATCTATCACTGTCAATCTGTTAAGAAGGGTTTACACGATTTTAACATAGCACTGCGCAGAACCGCCACAGGCCGGGCGCGAGGGTTGCTTTGACAATATGGTGCCTGATGATATAATGATATGGCGATGAGAAGCCTCGCAATTCATGGATGCAGGGGGAGACGGCCGCCATGCGCTACACCGAGGAAAACCTTTCAAAGATTCGCCTGCTCAGCAAGCATTTCAAAGGGTTTGCCGATTACTCGCGCCTGTTGATCCTGTATGCGCTGATGGAAGGGGAGAAGTCGGTGGGCGACCTGGTGACGGAAACCGGGCTGAGCCAATCCGGCATCTCCAACCACCTTAAATGCCTCAAGGAGTGCGACCTGCTGGTGGACAGGCCGGAGAGCAAGTATGTCTATTACAGTATCAAGGACGATCGGACGAGGGAGATCATCGCGCTGGCGGAAGCCATGATGAAGGACATTGCCGAGGAGCGGTATCAGTGCCTGCGCTACTGATGTGAGCCTGTTCCCATCGAACCGTGCTTGCACTGTTCAACCTGCTGTTGTGTCGGGGTTGGGAACAGGGTGATGGATGAGGCGTTGGCAACGGGTTGGCGCGAATCCCATCGGTATCCATGCTTGCGTGTTCTTAGCGTTGTCCTTTGGGCCGGTATCCACTTTCCATATGACAAAGACCCCGCCTTTCTGCGAAGAAATACGGGGTCTTTGAATGGCTGGGCAACGGGGCCGAACGATGCTGCCTTGTGCCGCTGCCTTTACCGTTATCGCGGCGTGGGCCTTCGCAGGCATTGGGATTGGCCTGCGGCACAGGCGCACGATCCACCAGAGACGCTTTGCGTGGCTTGCGTTGGCGATGGTTGCGCATTGCCACGGCGATACCATGCGGTTTTGTGTATGCCGTGCTGTTTGACCATGCCGTGATTGCGCGAAGGCAAGCCGAAGCGGCGCTTTACCGGGCACCTAACGCAGCAAAGCCGCAGGCCGTGTCGAGGGCTTCATACCGCCACGTCACTCGTCCTCGTTTTCCGACTTTGCCTTCCTGCGCTTCTCCAGCATATGATTCCAGACCTTGATTTTCAGATACCCAAGCCCTGCCACGGCGACCACGATCAGCACCCACCAATACCATTCCATTGTTATGCCTCCTTTCCAGCATTCAAAAACCCTGTTCCGCCATGACGCACCGCACTAAATGCGACCAAGCAGTTTTTTATTGCAGCCCCTTGCGAATCCTGGGTGCAAGCGCCGCATACACGATTATGCATATCGCCAGTATGATGCCCGCATACAGCAGCAACGCGGGCCATGTGCCGCGCCCGGACAGGATCAGGTCGTTGGCGCGGTATGCCCAGTAGAAGGGGGACCAATACAAGGCAACCTGCCACTTCGCGCTGAGCAGCTCATAGCCCACCACCGAGCCGATCATGGGTAAGAACATGAGCTTGACGCTGCCTGCCGCCTCCATGATATCGCTGCTGCTGAGCCCCTGCACAAACCCGACCAAGAGGCTGATGAGCGTACCCATCACGATGACCAGCACGGCCTGCCCGATATCAATACCAGAAAACCCCGTAATCAGCAGGCAAGCGACGGACGAAAGCACCGCAAAAAGCATGCCGCTCATGCTTTTGCCGAGGATAAACGCCGTGCGCGATGTGGGCGATACGTTGATGGCCCTGACCGTATGATCCGTTTTCTCTTCCAGGATATTGAGCGCGATCAGCATCCCCGCAAAGATGGTTATGAACAAAAGCAGCGCGTTGACCATCGTTTTTTTGATTGGCGGTACGGTTCGGCCAAACTCGACTAATTCCGCGCGCGCTTCGGATAGCTGCACATTGGCGTCGAACAGCACGTTGATCAGCTTGGCGTAATCCACCTGCGAAGCCGTTTCGTTGCCCTGCGTGAGGATCACGGTGCCGCTGCCGTCCCGCACGATGCCCAGCACGCTGTCACGCTGCGTAACGCGCGCCTCCACCGCCTGCTCGTCGGCCAGCTGTTCCACATTGGCAAACTGAGCAAAGAAGGCGGCGCGCGATTCATCCGTGTCGCGCACCATGGCGATGTTGACCGTCGTATCGTAAATACCGGGGATGATCAGGTTAATGCCCACGGCAAACACAAGCGGAAACAGCAGTATCATCAGGGCTACCGCATCGCGCGCGTTGACCGCCACATCCCGCAGGAAGATGGTGCCGATTTTTCTGAACATCCTAAAGCCCCTCCTTACACGCCAAGCGCTTTTTGAAAGCGGGCATTGGTCCAGCCAAACAGCACGCCGCCTGCGGCCGCAAACCCGGCCGCTGCCAGCAGCACGAACGATGCGTTGCCATCGGGCAGCAGGGCATCCTGAAACCCCTGAATCAGCGCGTGGGAGGGGATCAGCTTCACCCACACAGGCGACCAACCGGGCAGAAAGTACGAAAACGCGGGCAACATCATCAGCACCATAATGGTGAAGATAACGCCGAACGACTTGGCGATATCCTGATAGAAGCTGGCAATGAGCAGCCCGCACGTTGCTGCGAAAAAGCCGCTGGCCAGTTGCAGCACCAGCAACAACCCGTAGTGCGCCCCGAACCCCATGACCGGAAGCGTTACCACCAGCGTGGTCACCACCCCCGTGATCAGCATCACGACGGTTTTGCTGGCCAAGTAGCGCCAAACAGAGGAGGCGGTCACTGCGTATGCGCGGATGACGCCTTCCTTTTTATCCAAAAACACGTAGGCCGCCATGATGAACATGCCCATCAGGCTGCTGTTGAAGGCCAGCAAGGGGGGCAGGGCGTTTTGCCGGTCGTTCAGCGGGCTTACTGTGCCCTGCAGCGCCCGCACCGGTTGGGCGTCAAAGCGTTGTTCCAGCACGTCCGAATCTACATTGTGCAGGACGGACAGCAGGTTTTTGAGCCGTTGGGTTTCGTATCCCTGCAGATAATACGTATAGTGAAGCTGGCTGTCTCCGCCGATGGAAACCACCGCGCCGATCTTGCGCTGCGAATCCGCCAGCGTACGCACGGCTTCGGCGCTTTGCAGCAGGTACTGGTTCTCGTTTTCCTTGCCGATGAGTGTAGCCGGATAGGCGATGCCGTCGAAGGTTAGCACGACCTGCTCGGCCTGGCCATCCACATCCTCGTCAAGCAGCATGTTTCGCACAGCATCGGCGGCCTGCTGCGGCATATCCAGGTATACATAGATATCCTGCGTGGGCCGCGCGTGCTCCGGTATCGCAAACAGTAACACCGCCAACAGAATCACCGCAAACAGAATTTCGATATAGAAGTAGAAGCTGCGCGTTGCAAGGATAAGCTCCTTTCGGATGCTGCTGAGCAGTTTCATGTCAGGCAAGCTCCCTTCCGGTCACTTTGATGAAGATCTCCTCCAGCGTTGCCTCCTTGGTGTGCATGGTCAGGATGTCGAGATGCTCGATGGTCTGCGCCAGACGCTGCTTTTCCTCTGGCAAAACGGTGGAGAAGGTTTCCTTCACGGGCTTGCCTTCCAAAAGGTACTCAACCGCCACCAGTTTCTCCCCGTACTGCAATTTCAGGTTGTGCGGTGAGTCGATCCGCTGTATAACGCCATCCACGATAAACGCCACACGGTGGCAAAGCTCATCCGCGATGAACATGTTATGCGTGGTAAGTAACACCGTGACACCAGCGGCGTTTTGCATACGGATGATGTCTTTGATGGTCGTCGCGATGGCAGGGTCGAGGCCGGTGGTTGGTTCGTCCAGAAACCATAACTCTGGGTTGTTGAGCATCGAGCGGGCGAAGGTCAGCCGTTGCTTCATGCCCTTGGAAAACGCACCTGCACGCATGTTTTCCTTGCCCTGCAAGCCCACCAGGCGTATCAGCTCCATTGGGTCGCGGGTGGGCACATCAAACAGCTTCGCAAAGAACGCAAGGTTTTCCCGCGCGGTCAGCTTGCTGTAGACGTTGGATTGTTCAAACGATACGCCGATGCGGTTGAACATTTCGTTTTTCAGGTGCCGAACGTCATACCCCGCGACGGACACACGGCCCTGCTGCAATTTCAGCAGACCGGTCAGGATGCCCTGCGTGGTAGACTTTCCGGCGCCGGACGGGCCCAGAAAACCGAATATTTCACCCTTTGGCACCGCAAAGCTGATGTTGTTGACCGCGTACTGCTCGTCGTTGGTGTAGGAATGGTATAGCCCTTCGACGGTAATCAATGCATATCCCTCCCTGGCGTTCATGGGCAGCCAGCAACACGGCACGGCACCCCTGCGCCATGGCCGTATTGGCAGGTTCTATGTACCTATTATCGCAGTAAATCGGATACAGTCAATGCATGTTACCGTGCTTCTTTTGCATCTGATACCATTTGAAGTATAACCGTTATTGTTCATGCGGATGATAAAGCGAGCGTGATTCATGAGGTCGCAACCGCAGCTTTCCTTTGTTGCCCGCCCATGGCGGCAGA
>Ga0351880_1024_pt1 | contig 46460 bp, 37 predicted proteins | sample BONcelFGM3001E13_FD_206766 | JGI IMG/M metagenome (GOLD analysis project Ga0351880, IMG submission 206766) | Enriched cells from coal bed in the Powder River Basin, Montana, United States - BONCAT cells FGM rep3 HSBNCT.FGM.300.1.E13 ...
CAACATATTGACTTATCGCACTGATTTCAACATGATTATAGACAAATGATCACAACCAATTAAATACACGTCTATGTGATTCTATATATTTTTTTTACAGATTGTTTAAATTGATTTTTTATTGCTTTATTAGTGTGTCTTATCTTTACTTATTCTGTACTTTTTTGCTGAAATTTTAACATAGAGCCCATGCTTCACTAATACCCCTCAATCACCTAGATCACACCATCCCCCGCATCGCCGCATCAGCTCCCTCTACCGCCTGCTTCATCACATTATTCGTCACGCCTGTGTATATTACCGAGCGTGGTGGATATATCCTTGTGCCCGAGGAATTTCTGTTCCACTCACATTGTATTTTAGCATTTAACTGTGTTTCGTTCTCTTATTCCCAGCCAAGATTTTAGTATTATGGCGGTAAGCACTACAATGGCTCCGATCAAGGCTAGCGCTCCAGGCGCTTCTCCCATTCCTATAAACACCAATACGGGGTTAATCAAGGGTTCGATCATTGTAATTATGGTTGCATCAAAAGCTGGCACATAACGAATGACTTCACCAAATATTATATGTGGTAAACCGATCTGAAACACGCCCATCACGATAACTATTGCTACGCTGGTGCCATTAAGAACAGGTGGATTTAGGGTGAGGAAGGGTAAACCTACAAGAAAACAAAGCACATGGCCCAAAAATATCCCATGCACGGCATCATCGTCACACCTTGCGGCGAATATAAATACACAGGCATATACAATTCCGGAGAGAAGGGCGAGCAGATTGCCGGCCAAACCGCCGACACTTAGTTTCTCCATAAAAAATAACGCAATTCCGCTCATGGCAAGTATAACGATAAACACATCGCTTTTATTGATTTTAACTTTAAAAAACAGAGCGGCAATTAATAGCGTGAACACTGGGCAAGTATACTGTAACATTATGGCGTTGATGGCCGTTGTAAGTTTGGTAGCCGCTACAAACGAAATCATGCAGATTGCAAGAAAAACCCCAATCATTATTGTTTTTCTGTTAATACGGATGCTTCGAGGTCCAATATAGATTAGTAACAGCAAGGATGCAACAAAGCTACGAAGCGAAGCGATAGCAATTGCATCCCAGGGTATGATTTTTATTAACAAGCCGGATGTGCTCCACAGCACGCCGACCAGAAACAATAAAGCACGTGCGCCAACTGGCGTGATGTTATTTTTAAAAATGCGCAACGTTATACCCCTTTTACGGCAGCCGCCAGCAAAAAGTTCCTGTGGCATGCAAATGCCGCGGATGCCGGCGGAGTATAGTCGATTGTATCACAAACATTTATTTATGGTCCAGCCTGCTTTATGTAGTATTATCACCTACCGCATTCCCCGCATCGCCGCATCAGCCCCCTCCGCCGCCTGCTTCATGACATCACTGTTCACACCCGTGTATATGCCAAGCGTGGTGGATATATCCTTGTGCCCGAGGAACTCCTGCACCACACGCGGGTTGACGCCGCGCTCTAACATCATGGTTGCGAACGTGTGCCGGAACTGATGGAACGTGACCTTGTCCAATCCTTTTTCATCAAGATAACGCCGAAACTGATTGCTGAATCCGGAGTAGCTTCTCAGCTGTCCGTCCTTATTCGGAAACACAAGATTGTCGACATCAGACGCTTTGAATCTCTGGATATACACCTTCTTCCACTCCTTAAGCGCATCCTTGACCATCTGTGGCAGCGGCAGCGTCCTGACCGAGCACGCCGTTTTTGTTCCGCTGATCTGCATGCTCCTCCCCAGCACCTCGCCCTTCTCACTTATCTCCGGGGTCGATTTTGCTGCTTTGCTTATATGCATGGTATCACCATGAAAATCAATGTCGTCCCATTTGAGCGCAAGTACCTCACCGATCCGAAGCCCCATGCCAATCATGGTGTAGATGATCGGCTTGTACGTTGTGCTGCGCTCTATGGCGCGTATGACCTTTTTCCTTTCATCTGCCGACAGTGCTTTTTTCTTCTTATTGGTTTCTTTCCTTGTGATCTTGACCTTATCCATCGGGTTCTCCCCTATCATCTCAAACTCAATGGCGGCCTTGAAAACTTGGTTCAAGAGATCATATGCCGCCTTGATGCTTCGGGCAGATAACCCTTCGTTTTTGAGTGTGCTGAGCAAATTTTGTATCTGGTACGCGTTCACCTTATGAATGTACATCTCTTTCACTTCATCCGATATGCATTTGGAGATATTCAGATACCATTCATAAGTCCGTGGTGATACGGCCGGGCGTTTGAAATCTGTCAGCCACTTGTGTATAAACTGCCCGAGTTGTATGTTTTTGTTTGGTTTTAACTTCTTGGCGCTCATTTTCCCGTGCAGCGCTTTGAGCTTCTCAATTACCTCGGCGCGCGTGTCACCAAATATGGTTTTCCTCAAACGCCTGCCGTTTTCGTCGATTCCAAGATTGATCTGGCCGCACCACTTGCCGTTTCTGTGTTTGAACACACTGCCCTCGCCGTTGCTGCGGCGGTATTTCTTTTTGTCCGGCATTGCCGCACCCCCTTTCCCTGTGTCCCATTAACGCTCTGTTCGGCTGTTAAGTCAAGCGGTCTTTTGCAGCTGCCAGATCACAAAAAGCAGCACAGGCACGACCCTTCTTCCGCCTGCTGATATGGCAGGGAATCCTTCGCTGCGCATCAGCGCACGCGCATTGTCACGCCCTATACCGAGCATATCCATAAGATCTGTGCAGTCAAAAGACTCTTTGCCGTATTTGACCGTCAGGCGCTCCACTTCCATGCGGATCAGCGCTGCCCGGTCATACGGTATATGCTCCTGACAGTAATCTGTGTTTTTTGATTTGCAGCTTATCCAGTCAACCATTCATATTGCCTCTGCTGTACAATTGGTATTTTCCTGATACTTATCAGCCTTGCTGGCGCAGCGCATCCTTGCGTTATTAATAACGCGGCGCATTCTCTATCGAACGTCTCTCATCAAGATATTTTTGCTTAAACAACGCAAAGCCTGTAGGTTCTTCATCTTTCTTCGCCATCGCCAGCCCGAACCGCGCACGCGATACCGGTGTAAGCAAAAGCTGTTCGCTGTATTTCTTCATCTGCTCCGCCGCTTCGTCCGCGACTCTTTGCCACGGATTTTTACGCGGTGTCGGATCTCCTTTTCGCATATACACTTCAGATGTTTCGATCACCTTTTGTTTGGCTTTTCGGTAAGTGACAACCGCGTTACAGTACACCTCCAGCGCGTTGCAGTCCAGGTCGCACAGTATCGGCGTCTTAAATTCCCCGTACAGCTTGACGATGCGGCGCCATTCTTTTTTGGCGTCCTCACACAGATGATTCGGGCATTTTAAGTGGTTTGATTTCACGCTCGGCTCATGCTTGCCGCGTTGCCTGAGCTCATCTTTCATCAGACGCTGTCTGTCATTGGTCGCATCCATCACAGCATGCGGGTATGGCTTCCTTCCCTTCATGCAGTCTCACCGCCTTTTCTCCAAAAAGTTCTTCGTATCTTTTACAGATGACATCCGCGTATCTTGGGTCAAGCTCCATCATGTAACAAACACGCTTTGCCTGTTCAGCCGCGATCATCGTCGTGCCGGAACCGCCGAAAAAGTCAATGACCAGATCATCTTTCCTGCTGCTGTTACGTAGGCTTCTTGCTACAAGCTCGATGGGCTTCATGGTCGGGTGTTCCGGTGACGATACCGGCCTGTCTATGTCCCACACATCGCCCTGCAAGCGGTCAGTGAGCGGGCACAGCCGTTTGTTGTTCCCGAGCCATCCATACCATATGGGTTCATACTTGGTGTGGTAGTCTTTGCGAGAGAGCACAAAATGGTCTTTGTTCCATATGAGCGTACTCGACCAATGAAACCCCGCGTCATGCATCACCTGCATGATGTTGGCCCATTCCTGCGCCGACATCACCACGTACGCCATCGCGCCGTCAAGAAGCACGTACTTCATGTTGGAAAATGCGGCATACAGAAACGCATAGAAATCGTGCGTGCTCATGGCGTCATTGAGTATCTGCCGGTCAGAGCCGTTGCGCCATTTGGGATTGTATCCTGAGCCATAGTCCACGTTCCACGGCGGGTCTGTCCAGATCATATGCGCTTTTTCACCGGCCATGAGTCTTTCGACATCTGCTTTTGAGGTACAGTCTCCGCACATGAGCCTGTGGCGCCCCAGCGCGTAGATATCGCCGTGCTTTGAGGCCGGCTCTGTGATTTGCGCCAGCGCCGCTTCCACTTCGAAATCATCTCCGGCGATCTCAGCCAGTTGCGCTTCGAACCCGAAAGCTTCCATGTCGAAGGCAAGTTCCGCCAATTCTATAAGTTCTGCGCCGAGCAGATCCTCGTCCCATTCGGCGAATTCTGCTGTTTTGTTGTCTGCCAGCCTGTAGGCTTTGACCTGCGCGTCGGTTAAGTCTGTCGCATAGAGTACTGGCACAGTATCAAGGCCCAATTTACGCGCTGCCTTATACCGCGTATGGCCTGCGATGATCACACCTTCTTTGTCAACGACTATGGGTTGTTTGAATCCAAACTCACGAATGCTGTTTGCCACAGCGTCCACCGCTTTGTCATTTATCCTTGGATTGCCCGCGTATTCTTTGATGTTTACCATATGTATTTGCTGTATTTTCATATGATCCCCCACACACTTTTTTGGTTAATAAATCGAAAAAATCTTGCACGTTCCTCCCGCACCGTTCGCATGCTCACCTTCCTGAGGAAATGACCCGCCCCCCTCCCGTTATCTCTATCATTCTTTTGTTCAGTAGAGTCTGGTAGAGTCTAAATACATTAAGCTCTCGTGCGCACGTGTGTGTATACTTTATGTCATCAGGGTCTACCAGGCTCTACCTCATTCAGATGAAGCCCCATCCAATATCTCCTGCCGTTTGTAGTTGTCCTTTTGTAACCGGCTGCTTCAATTGCCTTCGCAAATTCATTTTCCCGTCTCGGGTACTCCCCGTACGATTCAACATTTTTTCTGTAAGCCATATATAAATCCCTTGCGCCTTCTTTACCTCCCGCAAAACAACACTCCGAAATGAATGTCTTCACCCAATCTTCTTGAGCTTGGTATGTGTCTGTCATGCTTTTAACGGTATCGGGAACGGTCAGTTTGAAATTGTTCCTGCAAAACTTCATAGCACCGTCGATAATCCATGACAATATGGCACCGCCTGCTTTCTCTTTAAGTACTTCGGCATAATTTTGAATGGCCGTCTCAATAGGGAACACAGCGTTAAATGGTACGACCATCACTCGACGCCAGGTTCCTTCGTCAGTGCTCGCGATGCGCGGCAAATGATTGGTATACAGGATCAGTGTATGGCTTGGCAAAAACTCCTCAGGCTGCTTGAACTTTTCTTCAGCAACGAGTTTATCCGTACTGGCGAGTGTTTTTAACATAGACACAGAAATACGATGCCCTTCTTCAAGTTCTCCTGTCAGAACAAGCCTTTTGCCGCGGAGGGTGGCAAGCGAGGCGCCCTTGTTCGTGCGTTCTGTCGTCAAGGCTTTGACTGATATGCTGCCCGCGTAATCTCCAAGCACATAGGCCATTGTATTGAAAAAAGTGCTTTTTCCGTTCCGGCCTGCTCCATATGCTATAATGATGCCTTCATGATATACAGCTCCAATTGCCGACATCCCAGCTGCCATTTGCAGAAACTCTGCAAGATTGTCGTCTCCACAGGTAGCCTCTTTGATAAAACTTTCCCATAATTCAGTTCCGTTGCTCCCGGGTGCGCATGCGCTTGTCTTGCTGATATAGTCTTTTTGCTCATGATCGCGTATAAGGCCTGTGCAAAGATCTACAGTTCCGGCAGGCGTGTTCAAAGCAAAAGGATTCGCATCAAGTTCTGCCAGCTTGCAGTGTAGCATAGGCTTGGACAGCTCAACGAGCCTTCTTATTCTTGGTTCGTTGCGTGAGCTTCGTGCATGGGATAAATACTTTTCAGCACTCTCCGACATGTTGTGTATTTTTTCTTTTTGTGCCTCAAGGTCCTTGCAGTCGGCATATGTGTGTATTACAGCACGGTATTCGTCTGCAGCCTCACGAAGCATGTGTCGTGAAAAACCAACAGCTTTTCTCAAGGCGCAATGATTGTCTCGTTCCCATTTTTGGCCACTCCAGAATAACCAACCCAACGCATCGATATAGATCAAATCCTCCTGATGTTGTGTTGTGAACACTTCTGCATTGCCGGCGTCTGAATAATCACCTGGCTTATAAGACGTCTCTTTTTTCCTGCAATCTGCCGATCCCGGTTCGTATTTGGAAGCGCTATTGGCTATGGTTGTAATCTCTAAATCATTTAATGGAATATCGCAGCGTGTTTTGTTTTCTTCGCGCAATGCGGCCAGGATGGTTTGTTCGGACAGGCCTTTGGCTCTCAGTGAACAAGCCAGCCTGAACAACGTGTCGTTACGGGCGCCTTCAGGGATCGCTGAGCGCAACTCAAAAATATGATCACTGCTGATTTTGTCTTCTGTTATGAGCTTGTTCAAGGCATCCGGAAGATGGACGAGCCCTGCTTCTTCCGGACTGCTGAACGGCTGCCATTCATATCTTTTGCCACTGCTATGCAGGCTCGGCGGCGCAACAATATATCCGCCGTTGGCTCTGATATCTACGCCCGGCAGTAAACCTGCCTTGTTTTTTATGTCCACGTCTTTGCATTTATAAATATAATGATAGCCTCCACCGCCGGTCAGGCTTGTCCAAGTTAGAGGCAGCACCCCATTAAAAGCTTCCCATGCCTTAAGCGAATCTTCTCCAGACACTTTTCCATGCCCGCAATCGACATCTACAGCCAGTATGCCGGAAACCAAGCCTGTCACGATGCCGATATTGGCATTTGGCCATTTGTTCCACCATTCTTTTATCTGCCCTAAGTCTTTTGTTGCCGCATTTAAACCGCCTGTTATTCTCGGGTGCTTTCCGGGGGAAGTACAGTCTGGTCTCCCGCACGAACAGCAACTCTTTTCCGGCGTATGCAGCGGTATAACGGCCAAGCCTTTTTCTGCGTAATATTGTGCGTGTTTTTTCATATCCATGCGTTATCCCTTTAAAAACCTTTATGTAGTAACTTTTTAAAAACCACCTGATGTGCTGATTCCATGTTGTCGAGTGATTCCAGTAAACCGCTTTGCCCCAATCTGTTCCTTATGGTATAACTATATCATCAGCATCCTTGCTTACTAAAAACTCAATTAAGCGGAAGTAAATCCATGTGCGGCCTGTAAACCGATTCGTCTCAATCTGTTTCCCTATGGTATAATTTATATCATTGGCATCCTTGCATACTAAAAACTCAATGAAGCGGAAGTAAATCCAGAGGGGGCTGTATAGGTATGGAAAAAAGTGATTTTTGGAAAGCTGTTTATGATCGGGCTCCTGAGTACAGAAAAAACAGTTCTTCTTTTAAAGAAGCCTTCAAATTTTTCTGGTCAATATATGAAGCACTGAATAAAAAAAACTTTAATTCAATTTACAAACGTATTGAACTATTGGCCGATAGGATTGATAACTCCGGCAGACCCTTAATACGGGAAAATGATTTGGCGCGAAACGAATATTTCATTGACATTGTTTCACCTATAGTTGAGAATGTCAGGCTTGATATCTTCGGTATATCGGCGCCCCCGTTTAATGATTTGGACGAAGCGGGCGAATGGGTTTACCGTGAGTCAAAACGTCCAGTGCCCGAAGAGCATCAACAGCAGTTCGAAAAGTTTCAAGAATTCTTAGACAACTACCAGAAAGCGCGATTTAAAGGTGAGCTTTGGAGCTGCGGATTGGGCATTGTGTTTCAGCAAAAAACAATATCTTTCCCGGGAGTCAAAAGAAAAGACATGGTCGAAACGGTTTTGGTTAGAAACAGCAAAAGCCTGTTAACTCTCGCGAATGCTGTCAAACAGATTTTAAGCATTGTTGACTTTGATGAGTATGCGATAACAGCTCATATTTTGACAGGCATCAAACCAAGGTTGCCAAGATATAGAATTGATATGGATAATAGATGCGGCTCCATTCTCGAAGATCCGTTTTTGAAAGTACAGCTGGTTTTGAAGATCAATACATTCGACCTCACCTTTAACGAGCTAAGATATCTGTATTCACAGCATCGCAAATTATTAAGCTCCACCAGCCGGAAACGGTTTCTAAGTAAACAATTGAAAGTATTCAGGATGGTACAAGAGGTTGGCGGTGTTCCGGAGACAGGTGTGACTCAGTTTTGGAAACAACTATTATCCAAATGGAATGCAGAAAACCCGAATGAGCCATATAAGACATGGGAAGCAGTATTTAAGGCGTATACGGGCATAAACAAAAAGATGTCCATCGATTATTCGCCGGAAAACGTTGGAGAATTCATCCTTAACACAAATAAAAGGTAGTGGTTGCTTTTTATTTAAGAGACCATATGCTCAGCCTGCTTCAGTACCATATCCAAAATGAAATAATTTTGGATGTGCAGGAAGAGACGACATCACAAAGTTTAGGTGACTGGAATTTAGTCTTGCACGCAAAAGTCCAATCGCTATCGTTTGCGTACAGATATTAGGTCAATTATATGAAAATCTGTACTGTTTACGAAGCATATACGCTCAATTATAGCAATAAAAAAGCTTTGTTGCTGATGTTTCTGATGCAAATCTCAAATTGCAGAACAGGTGGAACTTAGCTTTTCAATCAACGCTGCCTGATCAAGCCCGTTCACAACGAACACAAAAAGAGCGCCCGACTTGGCGCCCTTTGCATTTCATATCATCGATATCCTGCTGCTTACAGGTAGACCACGACCATGTCTCCGATCTGCGTCGTCGAGAAGCCCATCTTGCCCACCGACATGCTCTTGATGTCGTTCTTGACGGCCTTCATGATGGCATCTTCGATGGCTTTGGCTGCCGGCTCTTCCCCAAGCTGTTCAAGCATCATCTGCCCGGAGGCGATCGCCGCCAGCGGATTGATCACGTTCTGGCCGGTATACTTGGGCGCGGATCCGCCTATGGGTTCATACATGGAGACGCCCTGCGGGTTGATGTTGCCGCCCGCTGCGATGCCCATGCCGCCCTGCAATACTGCGCCTAAGTCCGTGATGATGTCGCCGAACATGTTGTCCGTCACGATCACGTCAAAAAACTCAGGGTTCTTCACCATCCACATGCATGTCGCGTCCACATGCGCGTAATCGGTCTGCACATCCGGGTATTCTTTGGCCACTTCATAGAACGTTCTTTCCCAGAGGTCAAACGCATACGTCAACACATTGGTTTTGCCGCACAGTGTCAGCTTCTTTCTCTTGTTTCTCTTCCTTGTGTATTCAAACGCGAACCGCAGACACCTCTCCACGCCTTTGCGCGTGTTGATGGATTCCTGAAGCGCCACTTCATCCGGTGTGTTTTTCTTGAGAAAACCGCCTGCCCCTGTGTAGAGCCCTTCTGTGTTTTCGCGCACCACCACAAAATCGATATCATCCGGCCCTTTGTCTTTGAGCGGTGTTTCCACGCCTTCATACAGCTTGACCGGCCGCAGATTGATATACTGGTCGAGCAAAAACCGCAGGTTCAGCAGGATGCCTTTTTCCAAGATCCCCGGCTTGACATCCGGATGCCCGATCGCTCCGAGAAGGATGGCCTGCTTGGATTTGATTTTCGCAAGATCCTCATCGGTCACAAGATCGCCCGTTTTTAAGTATCTGTCTCCACCGAGGTCCAACTGCTCAAGCTCCATGCCGAACCCGAATTTGCTGCTGGCCGCTTTTAAGACTTTGAGGCTCTCCTCGACGACTTCGGGGCCTGTGCCGTCTCCCGGGACCACTCCGATATTGTATGTTTTCATATGTTATTGCTCCTTTTAAGCTTTGATCTGCTGGTATTGGTATCCGTCCCTCAAATGCCATTTGTATGCCACCCGGAACGGCTTTGGCAGGCACAGGCAGTCTTAGGCAGTCACGCGCGTTTTGGCTGCTTTTTTACGGGATTCTGTTAAGCTGAAATACTCGCCGTATACGCTGATACTGGCTGATTTTCGGCTGTACGGCCTTTTTATACCCGTATATTCTCCGTTACCTCTCCATGACTGCAATAAAATAGCTGCTGCTTTTATTTTCACAGCAGCTTATTGCACGCTTTTGGTCTGGGTGAGAGGAATTGAACCTCCGGCCTCTTGAACCCCATGCAAGACACCGTATCAAAAAGATCAAGTGACCATAGGAGAATTGCCCATATTCATGCGGGTTCTGGGGCTGGGGATTGTTCCCAATTTGGCAACTTCGAGTTTTGGTTGCCATTTGTATCCCAAATTAGATTCTACATCTCTTCGGGAAGCCGAAAAACAGCAATAACGCTCTCATCGGCGAAGCTCCTTTTAAGCGCAGCATCCATCGCCGCCTCAGCAGAGTCAAACGGCTCAAAAACGTGGATCTGGTCAGCTTGTTGTCCAATTTTGCCGTAGCCAAGTTCAATGACCATTTTTCTCTCCCCATGCGCAAACCGGGCTCGGATCAAATCACCGGCCCGGCTGCGTCTTTTTGTCTCTGTCTTCTCTCCCTATTTTCTGGCGACTCCGCTCTTTTTTGCGGCTTCGGCCACGGCTTGCGCCACAGCTTTGCCGACCCGCGGGTCAAACGGCGCGGGTATCACGTACTCCGCTTTGAGTTCACTATCGCCGATCAGCGAAGCGATGGCATACGCCGCGGCGATTTTTATCTCGTCGTTGATATCGGAAGCGCGCACATCCAGCGCGCCCCTGAATATGCCCGGAAACGCAAGCACGTTGTTGATCTGGTTGGCAAAATCGCTCCTGCCCGTGCCGATGACGCTTGCGCCGGCTTGCCTGGCAAGCTCCGGCATGATCTCGGGCACCGGATTCGACATCGCGAAGATGATGGGGTCGCTGTTCATGGACTTAACCATCTGTTTGGAAAGGATGCCCGGCGCGGACACGCCGATAAACACATCGGCACCTTTGATGACGTCTTCCAGGTTTCCTTTTTTCATCTCTGCGTTTGAGATCTTTGCCATCTGCTGCTTGAACGGATTAAGGCCGTCTCGCCCTTCGTATATCGCGCCTTTTGAATCACACAGCAGCACGTTCCTCAGGCCCATGCTCATCAGCAGCTTGGTGACAGCCACACCCGCTGCGCCTGCGCCCGACACGACCGCTTCCTGATCCTCAAGCTTCCTTCCGGTCAGCTTCATGGCGTTGATCATGGCCGCTGCCGTGACGACGGCTGTGCCGTGCTGGTCATCATGGAAGATGGGGATATCGCAGCGTTCTTTGAGTTTCTGCTCGATCTCAAAACAGCGCGGCGCGGAGATATCCTCTAAGTTGATGCCGCCGAAGCTGCCGGATATCTGGTACACCGTTTCAACGATGCTGTCCACGTCTTTGGACTGGACACACAGCGGGAACGCGTCCACGTCTCCAAACGCCTTGAACAGCACGCATTTGCCTTCCATGACCGGCATGCCCGCTTCGGGGCCGATGTCCCCGAGCCCCAAAACCGCCGTCCCGTCGGTGATGACCGCGACCATGTTCCAGCGTCTTGTGAGTTCATAGCTTTTGCTGATATCTTTTTGTATTTCCAGGCACGGCTCCGCCACGCCCGGCGTATATGCCAGCGACAGATCCTGTTTGTTTTCGACGGGCACGGTCGCGATGACTTCTATCTTGCCTTTCCATTCATAATGCAGCTTTAAGCTCTCTTTGTTGTAGTCCAAAACAGTTACCTCTCATTACCGAATTTATCTGCCGCAGCTTTGAGCGCAGCCACGGCGGGCAGCTCTTCTCCCGAAAGAAAGCGCACCATCGCCCCGCCGCCCGTGCATATATAGCCCATCTTGTCTGCCAGATTGTATTTGTTGGTGGCCGCGATGCTGTCTCCTCCGCCTAATACCGTAAACGCCTTTGTGTCAGCTAGCGCCTGCCAGACCGCCTTTGTGCCGTGTTCTGTGAGCGGCTGCTCAAAAACACCCATCGGGCCGTTGACAAACACCGTCTTTGCGTTTGCGATCTCGCGTGCAAACAGCTGCGCTGTGTCTTCCCCTATGTCTGTCAGCTGTGTATCGACCGGCAGGCTGCCGATCAAAACATTGTGCCTTTTTTCATCGGCATAGGCCATATCGACCGGTGTGATGATCTTGTCTGGAAAGCCGCTGAGCAGCCTTTTTGATTTCTCAATAAACTCCCCGAGGTTGTTCTTCAGGATATAGTCAAGCGAAGCTTTCCCTATATCGACGCCCTTGGCAGCCAGCATCACATTGCCCACCAGCCCGCCTGCGAGCACTTTGTCCGCGATGCCGTCTCCCAGCACCTTGTCCATCATCAAAAACGCATCCTGTATCTTGGCGCCTCCCAAAACGAACACGAGCGGTTTTTGGGGCTTTTCGAGTATCTGCGCGAGCACGCTGTACTCTTTCTCAAACAGCCTGCCCATTGCCGAGGGCAGCAGCTGCTGAAACGCTGTCAATGTCGGCTGGTCCCGGTGCGCCGTCGCGAACGCGTCACAGATGTAAAGGCTCGCAAGCGGCGCGAGCTTTTGCACAACCTGTGTTTTGGCCTGCTGCTCATGTGTCAGCTTGAGCTTTGTCTCAAACAGCGTCATCTCTTCGGCCATGAACCGGACGTTATCGAGCAGCAGTATCTCGCCGTCTTTCATCTCTTTTATCTTCTGCTGCGCATACGGCCCGCACACATCCGGCACATACGCGATGTCTTTGCCGGCCAATTCCCTCAAAGCCTGCACGTGCAGCCCCAAGTGGTAGTAGTTGTGGTATTCCACATCGCTGCCCTGATGTGCGAGCATGACAAGCTTCGCGCCCTTATCCGCCAGCTCGACCACGGTGGGTATGCAGCCTTTGATGCGCGTCGTGTCTTTGAGCGCCTTTTTTTCTTTATCCACCGGCTGGTTGATATCCACGCGCAGCAGCACCGTTTTGCCCCGCACGTCAAAATCATCGATGGTATTGATCCCGAATTTCATATTATTTCATCCCGAGGTACTTGTTCGTTTCCGCTGTGCCGTCTTCCCTTGCCGTCTGCATCTTCATGGCGGCACGCACCGCATCTATGCTTTCGGGGATCACGACCGATTCCTGCGGGATATTGATCGCGAACATGATATCGTCGCCCGATTTGACGATGGATTCTTCCCACAGCGCGATCTCATACATATCGCCTCTGGGGTTGCCCAGATCTCTTGCCCATCTGAACATTGACGCATTGCCAAGGAAACCGTCGGCCATGCGCACGCACATGATCCGCGGGTGCGCTTCCGCCATCTCCCAGAGTTCTTTCTTCTCTATCTTCTTCCCAGGCGTCACGATCACTGTGATGATATGGCCGTGCGTCACCGGCGTGTGCACCAATATGCCTGTGCACGGTATGTGCGGCATGATGGTCATCAGGTCTTCCGCCTGATGGCTCGGCGCTTTTTCCAGCTGCAGTGCGTTGGTCAGGCCTCTGTGGTAGTCGCCGGGGTCGGCCACGCGCCGCACGATAGTGATCGCGACCTTTTGGGCGCCCACCGTCCTGTCTATCATATCCACCGCGCGTATGAGGCCTGTGGTGTTGCAGCTCGTCAGTTTCAAAAACTGCTGGCCGACGCCTTTTTCATAGTTTGCATAGCCGTGGAAGAACACGTCCGCGACCTCGTTCTTCTCGCCGCCCTGAAACACTGCTTTTTTATTGTGTTTGGCGTATATTTCTTTGTTTTTTGCGCCGATGCCGCCGGGGGAGCTGTCGAGGATGATATCGCATTCCTGCACCAACTCTTCAAAGCTGCCCGATACCGGGATGCCCGCCTGCGCCATCGCGTCGCTGCCCGGCGCCGCGTTGAACATCTTATACGGCATGCCGCGCTGCGCCAGGGCCCGCACTGAGAGCGTCGGCGTCACATCCGCCACGCCCACAAGTTCCATATCCTGCTGGGCCGCGACACCGTCTGCCAGCCTTATCCCAATGACGCCGTATCCCGCCACGCCCACTTTGACTCTTTTCATGTTAAAACACCTCCGTATTGTTTTCTGCAAATTCAAATCCCGAGCTTGTCAATCAGCTCTTTTTTGGGGATACCGTATTCATCCCAGCCGCGCACTTCATAATACTCGTCCATCATGCCGTCTATATCCGCGATGTTCGCTGCCGCTCCGCCGGTGCCTCTTCTTTTACGCATCTTGGGCGGCAGTATATCGTCTTTTCTTGACTGGCCGTCGCGCACCTGGTACATCCTCTTTAAGTTGAATATCCTCTCGCCGCATGCAAGCAGCTCCTCATGTGTCATATCCCAGCCCGTCACCATGTTGATCCACTTGACAAAGGTGCTGAAGGTTTCCCCTTCCATGCCGAAGATGATGAACTTGCAGCATGTCAGCGAATCGCACAACGCCTGAAAATCCTGCGACACTTTAATGTATTCCGGTTTGCCTTCGGTCGAGAACCTGTCCATGTCCATGCTCTTGTAAAATCCGAACCCGGGGTAATTCCCGCCCACTTCAAAATCGTGTGTAAACGAGTTTAAGTGGCATGCACCGCGTGTGCTTGTGGCGTACTGTAGACCGGTGCTGTCGGCTGCGCGCGGGTCATGCGCGGGAAACTCAAGGCCTCTGACATGCACCGCGAACTCGGGTGCCAATCCGCCGATTTTCTCCGCTGCTCTTTTTGTTCCCTCAGCAAGGATGTCGCCGATGCCTTCCCGAAAGGCCACCATTTTGATGATGCCGATGAGCGCGTCGGCATCGCCCCATTTGGCTTCTATGCCGCCCAGCATCTCTTTGGTGATCACGTTGTTCTCATACGCTTCCATGACAAACGAGACCACACTGCCCGTGGAGATCGTATCAAGGCCGTAGCGGTTGCACAGCTCGTTGCCGTAGGATATCGCCGCAAGATCGTTGATCATGCAGTTGGCGCCCAGCATGCCAAGCGTTTCGTATTCAGGCCCGCCGCCTTTGACGCATTTGTACTTGCCCTCTTTGATCTCTATCGTCCTGCCGCAGCCGATGGCGCACTGCGCGCAGTTGTATGGTTTGACCAGGATGGTTTTGGCGAGCGTCTGTCCGGTAATGGGCTCTACGTCAAAATTGCCGGCCGTCCAGTTTTTGACCGGCAGGTCTCCCGATGCCTCTACCGTTTCCATGCCGCAGGCCGTTCCAAAATTTTTAAGGTAGCTTTTTGTGTTGTCATTTATTTTGGGCGCCCATTCTTTGACGCTTTGCTTTAACGCATCCGGCTCGGCAACCTGTGGCGCCAGATTTCCGTTAAGGCTGATGGCTTTAAGGTTTTTTGAGCCCATCACAGCACCTAAGCCGCAGCGCGCCGTCGTTCTTCCCTCGTAGCCGTCGTTCATGATGGCCGCGATGCGCACCAGTTTCTCGCCGGCCGGGCCGATGCTGGCCGTCACCGTCTTTTTGCCGTGTGCTTCTTTTAATATGTCATCGACTTCATAGGTGTCTTTTCCCCAAAGATGCGATGCGTCGAGAATTTCCGCTTTTCCTTCTTCAATGTTGATATACACCGGCTTTTCCGCTTTGCCTTTGACCACGATGCCGTCATAGCCTGCACGCTTTAATTTATACCCCCACGAGCCTCCGGAGTTGCCTTCGCCGAAAGAGCCCGTGAGCGGGGAGCGCGTAATCGCCTGATGTCTTCCGAAATTCGGGACATTTGTGCCGACTAGAGGACCTGTCATAAAGATAAGCAGGTTATCAGGGCCGAGAGGGTCTGTATTGCTGTCCGTTTCGTCATATAATATCTTCGCGCCAAGGCCGCTTCCGCCAAGGTATTTTCTGAGGGTCTCCTCAGGGATCACCTCGTCTTTCATGCTGCCGCTCGAAAGGTCCACCCTTAAGATTTTTCCTGTATAGCCATATGCCATTTTTTTGTCCTCCTTCTTCTTTTTCATCCTCCGGCAATTAACATATATCTTTCATTGCATCGATAATAATCTATGGTTAAGAACACGCGATTGAACCTCGTTCTCGCAACCCTGGAACGCTCTTTTCTCATATTTTTTTCTTTATTTTTTAGCATCCTACTTATGCACGCACAATCCTTCTGTGTCGTGCGCGGCTTCCATGATCATCTCGGACACCGTAGGATGCGCGTGCACTGTATCTATGAGCTCGTCTATCGTGCCCTCCGCGCGCATGGCGGCGCACACTTCACCGATCATGTCGGTGGCCCGAGGGGCCATGATATGGCATCCGAGTATCTCTCCGGTACGCGCCTCCGTGACCAGCTTGACCAGCCCGTGCGCTGCGCCCATGATCATCGAACGCCCGTTGCCTGCAGCATCAAACCTGCCGACGCGGACGTCAAGACCCTTGTCTTTGGCTTGCTGTTCGCTCAGCCCCACGCATGCGATCTCGGGTTCGCAGTACACGCAGGACGGAATGATGTTGTCGGCATAGGTTTTGTTCTCACCTGCGATGTTGTGTGCCGCCACCAGCCCCTGCGCCGACGCCGCGTGCGCGAGCTGCATGCCGCCCGTCACATCGCCTATGGCCCAGATGCCCTGTATGTTCGTGCGCATGCGCTCATCTGCCGTGACAAAGCCTTTTGTTTGCTTGATGCCGAGCGCCTCAAGGCCAAGCCCGTCCGTCACCGGCTTCCTGCCGACCGCAACGATGCACATCTCGCCCGTCACGCTCTTTTTGCCGTTCTTGTCGAAATGTACGCTCACGCCGTCTTCTATTCTTTCGACCTTCGCGCCCGTATATATGCCCACCCCTTTTTTCTCAAGCGTTTTTCTCATCATGCCTGCAATCTCAGTGTCCACTGTGGGCAGTATCTGCGGCATCATCTCGACAACGGCCACTTTTATTCCGAACGCCGCGTACAGCGTCGCGAACTCGATACCAATCACACCGCCGCCGATGATCACAACGCTTTGGGGCAGCTTTGTCAACGCAAGCGCCGCGTCCGAATTGATGACACCGTCAACGCTGTCTATCCCAGGTATGGGCACACTTGCGGGCATAGAGCCTGTCGCAATGATGATATTGTCTGCCTTCAATTCCCTGCCGCCTGCGATGATGGTGTTTTTGTCTTTGAACGCGGCTTGCGCGCTCATGACCTCCACGCCCGCTTTCTTTTCAAGGTGCGCGATACCCTGCCGCAGCTTTTTCACCACGGCGTCCTTTTTCTGAGCTACTTTTGCGTAGTCATAGGAGACGTTCTCTGCTGTGACGCCATACTCTTTGGCTTTCCGCACGGTCTCGTACACTTCCGCGCTGTGCAGCAGTGATTTTGTGGGTATGCATCCGTAGTTCAAACATGTGCCGCCGAGCTTGTCTTTTTCTATCAGCGCCACCTTTTTGCCAAGCTGCGCAAGGCGTATCGCGGCAACGTATCCGCCCGGTCCGCCGCCTATGACAGCCGCATCAAAATTTTCATTCATTTTGTCACCTTATAAGAAGCAGAAACGGCTGCTCAAGATATTGCTTGACTCTCATCAAAAACTGCGCCGCGGGCGCACCGTCCACCACGCGGTGGTCATACGTTAATGTCAGCTCCATGATCGGCCGCACTGCAATCTCGCCGTTGTCCGTCACGATGGGTGTCTTTGTGATCTTGCCGACAGCGAGTATGCCGCTCTCCGGCGGATTGAGTACGGCCACAAACGAGTCAAGCCCGAACATGCCGAGGTTCGAAATGGTAAAACTGCCGCCTTGATACTCATCGGGTTTGAGCTGTCCGTTTTTGGCCTTGTCCGCGAGCTGACGCGTGGCTTCCCCTATTTGCTCGAGTCCCATCAAATGCGCGTTCTTGATCACCGGCACGATCAGCCCATTGTCGAGCGCCACGGCGATGCCGAGGTTGACATAGTGCTTTAACACAATGCCGTCATCCTTAAGCTCGGAATTCATCATGGGGTGTTCCAGCAAGGCGCGGCAGACCGCAAAAGAGATGATGTCGTTGTACGATACTTTTTTGCCCGCCGACTTAAACGCTTCCCTTAAGCGCACCGTTTCGCTTAAGTCCGCTTTGACGCGGTGCGTAGCCTGAGCTGCGGTGCGCAGACTCTGTGTCATGCGTTCTGCAATCACTTTGCGCATCCCGGTAAACGCAACACACGTTTCTGATGCCTCCAAAGGTTTGCTTAACGCTGCGGCGCTCATGATATCTGCTTTTGTGATCTTTCCTCTGGCGCCCGTACCTTCGATATCATTGATATTGGCCTGGCTGAGTTCGGCAACTTTTTTTGCAAGCGGTGTTGCCTGCACGCCCGGCCCAGCATCAGCCAGTATGTCTTTCTCTATGATGAGCCCCTCAGGGCCGCTGCCCGTTATGTTAAGATAATCGATGCCTTTGGTTTCGGCCAGCGATTTGGCGCGCGGCGTGATGAACACATGCTCGCCCTGTTTTGTTTCTGCAGCTTTGGGTTCCTGATATGTGTCCTCTTTTGGCACTGATTCTTCTTGTTTCTGCTCAGAGAAAACAGGTTCGCTTTCCAGAAGAGCGGAGTAGTCCTCTCCCGGTTCGCCGATGATGGCGATGACTTCTGTGATGGGCACCGTCTCGCCCTCGCCGCGCACGATCTTCAAAAGTGTGCCCGAATCGGGCGCGTCTATGGTAATGGTCAGCTTGTCCGTTTCCATCTCGAACAGCGGTTCATCTTTTCTTGCTTCTTCCCCTTCCTTCACAAGCCAGGATATGATGGTGCCTTCCGTCATTTGCAGCCCCTGTTTGGGCATAATCACTTTTTTGGCCATACTATGACTCCTTACCTGTAAAGCGTTTTGCGTACTGCTGCCTTGATCTGCTCTTTTTGCGGCACGACCGCGTTCTCAAGTCCAAGGTTGAAAGGCAGTGTGCACATCATGGCGCCAACCCGCTCAGGCGGTGCGTCTAAGTATTTGAACGCCTGCGCCGTGGCCTGCGCCGCAATCTCAGCGCCAAACCCCATGACCTCGTGCGCTTCGTGCACGATGACCAACCGGCCGGTCTTTTTTACAGACGCGACGATGGTGTCCATATCAAGCGGCACAAGCGTACGCGGATCTATGACTTCGCACGAGATGCCTTCGGCTTCAAGTTCTTTGACCGCCTCCATCGTTCTTGGCACATACAAAAGACTGCATACGATCGTGACATCCTGCCCCTGCTGCACGGTATTGGCTTTGCCGAACGGGATCGCGAATTCCGGATCATCCGGCACCTCGCCTTTGGTGGCGTACAGCGCTTTGTGCTCAAAAAACATGACGGGGTTGTCGTCGCGTATCGCCGTGCGCAGCAGACCTGCCGCATCGGCAGGCGTTGAGGGGCACGCCACCTTCATGCCGGGTATATGCATGAACAGCGACTCGACCGACTGGGAATGCTGGCCCGCGTTGCCGCGCCCGACGCCCTGCTGACCGCGCACCACGAGAGGCACCTTGGCCTTGCCGCCGAACATGTAGCGTATCTTGGCCGCCTGATTCAAGAGCTGATCCATCGCGAGGTAGGCAAAATCCATATACATAAGTTCGACAACAGGACGCAAACCCGCAGTTGCAGCACCTACGCCTGCACCCACGAACGTTGCTTCACTGATCGGCGTATTGCGCACGCGTTTTTCACCGAACTGGCCAACCAGACCCCGTGTGCAACCGAAAATACCGCCCTGCTCAGCCACGTCCTCTCCCATGACAAACACGGTCTCGTCACGCTCCATTTCCTGTGCCAATACATCTTTGATCGCCTGTGCGTATGTTTTAATTGCCATATCTATGCCTCCGCCCCGGAAACGCAATACACGTTATCCATCACTGTTGAAGGATCCGGCTCCGGGCTTTCAAGAGCAAAGGTGGCCGCGTCTTCAACATCCGCCATCGCTTTTTTCTCTATCGCGTCGAGTTCAGCAGCGCTGGCTGTTTTGTCTTCAAGCATCTTTGCCTTCATCAGCGGGATCGGACATTTTTCCATCCAGGCTTTGACGTCAGCTTTTGAACGGTACACCTCCGGGTCTCCCGTCCAGTGGCCGCAAAAGCGATAGGTTTTGGCTTCTATCAGCGTCGGGCCCTTGCCCGCTCTCGCGCGTTTGATCGCCGTCTGCACCGCTTCGTACACGGCATACACGTCGTTGCCGTCCACCGTCACGCCGGGCATGTCATACCCTTTGGCGCGTATACTCACATCACCCACCGATGTGCTCTGCGTGACAGGAACTGAAATTGCATAATGGTTGTTCTCGCAGATGAATATAACCGGCAGTTTCCAGACTGAAGCAAGGTTGAGGCTTTCATGAAACGTGCCCTGGTTAGCGGCTCCGTCTCCGAAAAAAGAAACTGTCACCCTGTCCGTGCCAAGATAGCTCTGCGCAAGCGCGCCGCCCACGGCGATGGGTAGACCGCCGCCCACGATGGCATTGGCTCCCAGGTTGCCTTTTTTTAAGTCCGCGATATGCATCGAGCCTCCCCGTCCTTTGCAGAAGCCCGTTTCCTTGCCCATCAGTTCTGCCATGGCAGCTTTAAGATCTCCGCTTTTGGCAATGCCGTGGCCATGGCCTCTGTGCGTGCTCGTGATATAATCTTCATCCGAGAGTTGTGCGCAGACCGCAGCCGCGACTGCTTCTTCGCCGATGTAAAGATGCACTGAGCCTCTCAGTTTGTTCTCACTGAAAAGCTCATTTGCTTTTTCCTCAAAATACCGTATTTCATTCATGGTACGGTATATCCATAGCTGCGTTTTTTTATCTATCTTAGGCATTGTAAATTCTCCTATTTGTCACTCCCTAAATTATTCTGCCGCGCGCTAAACCACGACCAAAACCTGTCAGATCTTCTCCCGAAAGAAGCCTGAACATCGCACCGCTGCCGGTGCAGATAGCATCGATGATATCTAAATTATATTTACCAGAATAAACCGATCGGTTTTTTTTCATTGCCAAATGGCAAGTCAAACTGTTCCAATGAAGGCCTGAACGGAACCAGTGAATAGATTTCATCCAGTTTTTCCAGAATATCTTTTTGCAACGGCCCCTTTTCTATGGTTTTAATGTTTTCTGCAACTTCCTCTTTTGAGCGTGAACCGGTAAGGACACAGTCAACAACGGGATTAGAAATAACAAATCGTAGAGCCATTTCAACAATTTCCATGCTTGTTTCATCAAGAAGCTTGTACAGCAATTTGAATTGATGGCGTCTTGGTTCACTGATCCAGGGTGCGCCGTTTTCGATTTCATCATCATGACGTACGGCCATGAAACCATGCTGCAGAGGAGACCCTAAAACCACACCCATATTATGTTTTTTTGCTACCGGCAATATTTCATATTGAGCTTCTCTCCAAAGCAGGCTGTAATTGAATGCCGTCAGAACAACGTCGAATTTGCCTGTATCGCATATGACTGCCAACTCATGTGCGGTTGTCCCTCCAACGCCAGTGTATTTGATCACACCCCTTTTTTTCAGGTCATCCAATGCTTCAATGACAGGGCCCTCACAAGTCAGTTCGTTATCCCACCAATCATGTTCTCCTTTTCTGTCAGGCTCATGGATATAAACGATATCAAAACAATCGGTATGAAGTTTTTCCATGCTTTTTTCCACAGATTCTATTATGTCCTTCTTAGATTTGGGATTGAACGGAGGCGGAGTCCCAACTTTCGTTGAAAGAACGGGTTTTTTGCCAGTCCACTCCTTCAAAATATTGCCGAGCACTTCCTCACTGTCGCCATAACTTGGAGCAGGTGCAGTATCAATATAATTGACTCCCTGCTCCAGTGCATATAAAGCTGCTGTCTTTGTTTGTTCAAATGCTCCGCCGATATTTGATAAGAAACATCCGCCAAGAGACAGTTTTGTGACTTCAAGCCCTGTTTTCCCAAGAATTTCTTTTTGCAAAGCGGTTCATCCTTTCAAAATCCAAAAAATCTTTGTCATACTGTTATCAACGTTTCAAGATTATTCAAAATATACGGGTTTCCCCAGGCTGGCGGATTCTTTTATCGCTTCTAAAATCTGAAATACCACAAGCGTTTGCTCAGGCTTTACAACCAACTCCTTGTCGTACAGGATGCTTTCGATCCAGCGCTTTGTCTCCAGATTCCCTGCTTCGCCGTATTTACTCCTGTTGGTAAAATCAACATCATACAAACCAAAATTAATAATTCTTTCTGTTGTTATATGCTTTTCGTAAAATTCACCGTATTCTGTTCCGTTGATCCACAGGCCATCCGTGATATCAGCTCCGCCTTCGGTGCCACATAAAAGCGTTCTGGCTTCATATGGTTTGCGGATATTCAAAGCCCAGCTCGATTCTAATATAACCGTAGCGCCGTTCTCCATAGTGATAAATCCAAATGCTGATTCCGGTATAAAAAACTTTTCAGGATCCCAAGGCCCCCACATATTTGCTTCGTTTTCCCTCCCCGCCAGTTTGCTATAGGTTTTTCCCAAAACACTTTTCGGTTTGAAATTGTCCATCATCCATAGGGTGATATCCAGCGCATGTGTGCCTATATCCATCAAAGGCCCGCCCCCCTGATCCTCCTTGCTTACCAAAAGCCAGCCAGGTACCGCGCGCCTTCTCAATGCCAATGCTTTCGCATAGTATATTTCACCCAAATCCCCTCTTTCGCACACCTTCTTTAAGTACTGCGTATCTTCACGGAAACGGTTCTGGCAGCCAATTGTCAATTTCTTACCCGTTCTTTTGGCAGTTTCGACCATTTTTTTCGCTTCTTCAACACTTGCCGCCATCGGCTTTTCACACATGACATGCTTGCCGGCTTCCATTGCTTTGATTGAAAGGTCTGCATGCGTATTGACGGTCGTACAGATATGAACGACATCGATATCCTTATCAGACAATAATTCATCAACATGAGAATATACTTTTGCTCCTTCAATACCAAAATGAGATGCTGCTTTTTTCGCACACTCTTGGTTAATATCGAAAAATGCAGCTATTTTTACTTCTTCAATCAAAGACAATGCGGGCATATGCTTATCTGTTGCTATACTGCCACAACCAATGATTCCTACTTTTAATTTATCCATAGCATTTCTCCTTTTTTTATTTCGCATTTAAAATAACAACTCTGCATTTTAACTGGTTTTAATTGTTTTTTAAAAAAACTCTTTTACGGTATGACGATTCCCTTTAAATAATCCAACGATTTGTTTTCAAGTGTTTCAAAGGCTTCATTTATATCTTCAAGTGCGAACTCATGTGAAACTAGGTCTTTTATATTAAATACATCCTTGTTGATTAATAACACAGCGCGTCTTAAATCATCGTATTGACTCAATGAGTACAAAGGATGCGCTACCTTGATTTCGGCCGATTTTTCCATCGCCATTTTAAAGCTGAATTCCTTCGTTACATCTTTATGAGAACTCATCATAATAAGTTTGCCTCGGCCGGTTTCTCTGACATAGGTAAGCCCTGTGTTCATCATTGCAGGTATTCCCGTGCCTTCGATTACAAAGTCAGCCATATGTTCTTGAGTAATATCCTTTATTAATTCAAATGCATCTTCGTTTTTCGGATTGATGGTATGCGTTGCGCCGTATTTCTTTGCCAGGCCAAGCTTCGTATCGTCTATATCGACTGCAATTAGTGAATTTAAACTGTTCCCTGCAAGCCCCTGGATGCACCATAATCCCATCGGGCCGCAGCCTATTATCACAGCATTGTCCCCGATATTCGGTTCACAAGCGCGCAGCACTGTGACAATACATTTTAAAGGTTCGGCAAACGCATACTTGGGGTCTAAATTTTTTGATATTTTCACGCAACATGAGGCGCTTATCGTTGCATATTCTGAAAACCCCTCCTTAAGAACACAGCTTATCGGATCCGGAGGAGGAAACATCGTGATATTATCACCTTCTTTAAATCCCTTTGCCTCCTTTCCCATATCAACAACAGTACCTGCCCATTCATGCCCCATAGATTGAGGATACGGGCCTAAAGCGCCCACCCAATGATTCAACTCCCAATTACACAAGCCGCAAGATGCAATTTTTACAAGCACTTCGTCCGGTTTTGGGGAAATATCAAACTCCTGCATTTCAAATTTTCCGGGTTTGACCAATATAGCACGTTTTGTTTTCATCTTGTTCCTCCTCTATTTGATTTTCGTTCAACAATTCTCATAACTTTTTACCGTTACGGCAAAGACAATCCTGGTTTTCAAAAATATCTTTGCCGCAATTGCTATGTTTTTTATCAAAAACTTTCGCAGTCAAATAACCATTTGATTTGATCTGTATTACTATTCGCCCGCAAACAAAGCCATCATTTTTGATTCTTTTATGCACACTTTATAGCCGTTTTACGTGTGGAAACAAACCTGTCTATAGTCACGGATATTATTATCAAACTTCCCATCACAACTTGTTGGTAATATGTTGGCACATTTAGAATAGTCAGCCCATTACTGATAACTCCAATGATAATACCTCCAATGACAACACCAAATACACTTCCTTTTCCTCCAAAGAAGCTTGCTCCTCCAATTATAACAGAGGCAATTGCGAATGTTTCGAATCCAGTTCCGGCAAGTGGTTCTGCAGCGCCTACTCTACCTGTCGTTACGACTCCTGCAATACCAAAAGCTATACCGGCTATTACAAATACAATTAATTTATGCAAATTAACATTTATTCCTGAGTACCAGGCAGCCTGAGCATTTCCGCCCAATGCATAAAGGTTACGTCCCATTTTTGTGTAAGTTGTAATAAGCCAAAGAATTAACGCGAACAAAAGTGCAACAATAATTGGCACAGGCAAAAACCCTCCAATCCTGTGCGATATAAGGTTTCTGAAATCTTGAGCAAACTTATATTCTGATGTTGCATCCGATATAATTAGCGTAACGCCTCTAAAGATAGCTTGAGTCCCAAGGGTTATAATAAAAGGGTGAAGTTTAGTCAGGCAAACTATGCCCCCATTAATCAGACCTAATAATGCGCCTAAAATAATTCCCCCAATTAATATTGCTAAAACAGGTTCAAGACCAGCTACCAAAAGCTTGGCTGTTACCATGCCGGTCAATGCAACACTTGATCCCACAGACAGGTCAATTCCGGCAATCAAAATTGCAAAAAACTGCCCGCACGCTGTAATCACCGTTATAGAGCTTTGCAATAATATTTGGATCATGTTATTGCCAGTTAAAAAATTTCTTGGAGATAAAATCCCCAAAACAGAAACAATCAATAACAATATAACTAATGTTCCAAGCTTACTCCAATAATAATTGAATGTCTTTTTCATAATACTCCTCATTATCCAGCAGCATGCTTCATTATGTTTTCTTCTGTTGCTTCCTCAGAACTTACTATTGCTTTAATTTTTCCATCACGCATCACAACAATTCTGTCACAAACAGATAACAATTCCGGCAGCTCTGATGATACCATAATAATACCTTTTCCTTTGTTGGCTAAATCCCTCATAATATTATAAATCTCAACTTTAGCCCCTATATCGATTCCCTTGGTCGGTTCATCAAATATAATTAAATTTTGTTGAGCTGCAAGCCACTTAGCAATAATGACTTTTTGTTGATTTCCTCCAGATAAATCAACAGTGTTTTGATTTATTGAAGAACATTTTATTTTGAGGGCGTCCTTTTGTATCTCCGCTATTGTTCTCTCTTTTTTATTATTCAATAAACCGCCAATACCCCCAAACAGAGAGTTCTTTATGAGAGGTACGATTGATATATTTCTCCATATTTCAAAATTATGAAAGAATCCATATTCCCTTCTGTTTTCGGTTATCAGCGCAATGTTATTCTTTACCGCTTGATAAGTGTTCTTAATATTTACTTTCTTGCCATTCATAAACATTTCGCCTGAATCTACCTCAACAGCTCTGAAGATAGCATTCATGAGTTCTGTTCTTCCAGACCCCACCATACCAGCAAATCCTAATATCTCACCCTTATATAATTCAAAACTAATATCCTTAACCTTTTTATCACGTCTTGATAAATTTTTTATACAAAAAATAACTCTATCAGTGCCACTATGTGCATGTGTAACTCTCTTATATTTACCAACCAATTCACGGCCTACCATCATTGTGATTAATTCGTTTACTTCTACTTCATCCACATTTTTTGTGTCAACATATTTCCCATCTTTGAGAACCGTCACTCGATCACCGATTTTCTTAATTTCTTGCAGCTTGTGAGATATATAAATTATCCCAATTCCATCTTTTTTAAGTTGTTTTATAATTTTAAAAAGATTCTCTGTTTCCTCATCTGTAAGCGATGATGTCGGCTCATCCATGATGATGATTTTTGCGTCAGCAGAAAGCGCCTTGGATATCTCGACAAGCTGTTTATCTGAAATGGAAAGTTCGCTTACATTTGTTAATGGATCTTTCTTTAAGCCAACTCTATTTAAAAGTTCTATTGATTTGGTTTTAATCATTTTATAGTCAACAAAATTTATTCCAAAGAGTTTTTTTGAAGGCAGTTTGCCTACAAATATATTTTCACCTATTGAAAGTTGCTCAACGAGGCAAAGCTCCTGATATATTATACTAATTCCATTATTTGCAGATTCCTTTGGCGTTAATCTTGAATATTCATTCTCAGCAAGTATAATCTTGCCATTCGTTGGCTCCAATGCACCGCTTAGAATTTTCACAAGTGTTGATTTTCCAGCACCATTTTCTCCTAAGATTACATGTACTTCTCCAGGGTAAAGTTCAAAGTTAACATTATCTAAAGCTATAATCCCTGGAAAAACCTTTGTGATATTTTTCATCTCTACTATGCTTTTCATAATTTGATCCTTTTGTTCTCCCCCGGATAATTATCCGGGGGAGAACAGTGTTGAGTTCTTTAATTTTTTTTAGTTAATAAAAGAAGAAACATTATCTTTAGTAACAAGTATGCTGTCAATATAAGTAACTCCTGGGTCTGCAGTCGTTGCAACTTTTCCAGCTTTGATTGCCTCTAAAAGAGCAACAAGTGCCGTTGCCCCCATCTGTCCTGGGTCTTGCGCTACCGTAGCGAGCATCATTCCAGCTTCGACTGCATCAAAAGCTTCTGGATGTCCATCAGTTCCAACAACAAACACTTTTCCTTCCAGGCCTGCATTAATGACTGCCTGAGCAACGCCAAGTGCCATAGTGTCATTTGCACAATAAAAACCTTTTAGATCCGGATGTACTTGTAAAATATTTGCCGCTACATCCAAGGCCTTTTGCCTGTCCCAATCTCCCGGCTGAGATGCGACAACAGTAATACCGGGTATGGAATCAAAATATTCTGTGGCTCCAATTTTTCTTGCCTCGCCAGCGGCGACACCAGGCATACCTTCAACTATTGCAACTTTTCCAGTGTTGCCGATCATGTCAGCTATAGCTTTAGCACCATTTGCACCAACCGCAACATTATCTGTTGTGAAATATGCCAATATCTTTCCACCAGCTGCTTCAAGTTCTTCAGGGTCGCATCTTTCGTCAATGTTTACCAAAGGTATTCCTTTTCTGGTTGCTTCTCCTGCAGCAGAAACAAGCGAGACGGCTGACAAGGGGGCAAACCCTATGCCTGCATAATCAGGATTGTTCATAACATTTTCAAAGATTGCCAGTTGACCTTCAAAGTCACTTTCATTTTCAGCCGCAAAGACATCAGCAACTATTCCCTGAGCTTCTGCTTCAGCAAGGATACCGTTTTGCATTGCTACCCAATAAGGATTACCTAAGGTTTTTAGAATAAATGCAAGCTTAATTTCTGGCTCTTGCACTGTTTCCGGTGGAGTCTCTGCGGATGGTGTCTCATCTGATACTTCACTTGTAGAATCGTTTGTGGACACTGGGTCGGGAGTCGCTGTTGCGCAGCCTGAAATGAGACTAATTACTAAGAAACACACTGTTGAAAACACAATAATTTTTTTAAGATTTTTCATTTTCATCCTCCTGTTTTTTTTACTGATTAGCAAAAGCATACCGCGGAATAAACTCTTACTAATCAAATCTAAAATATAAAACTTATACCGCTCCAATTTTTACAACGACGTTGCAATCTTGTCCTACATCTTTAAGGTATAATAAATCCTCACTCTTTATTGGTTTAATATCGTTGGGCATATACTGTCGTCCCAATCCTTTATATTTCATAATGCCAAACTTATGATAAGGAAGTATTTCTATCCATAATAAATTTCTTAAACGGGATGCCCATAAATATATTTCTTTCTGCACCTCTACTTTATTGTTAAAATCTGGTATCAATGGCACCCTGATTATAAATTTCTTATTTAATGAATCAAGCAATAGAATATTTTTCAGTATTTGCTCATTGGATCCCTGTGTATGCTTTTTATGCAAAACAGGATCCAAATGTTTTATATCTGCATAAACCAAATCTATATCTGATAAAGCATACACGGCATCCTTATTAACGTATAAGCAAGTTTCGATGGCCGTATGAATGCCTTTGAGTTTACATGCATTAATGAGTTCTTTAAGAAATTCTGGCTGGGCTAAAGGCTCTCCGCCGGAGATTGTAACACCACCCGCGGAACTTTTATAGAAGTCAATGTCTCGAACCACTTCAGCCATTACTTCTTCCACCGACATTTCTTTCCCCGTAAACTCTCTTGCACCGTAATGGCAAACATCGATACATTTTCCACAGCAAATGCATTTTTTTAAATCCGTTAATACAACGAATTCATGATCCTGCGATATTGCTTTTTGGGGACATGTACTGATACACCGTCCGCATAAAACACATTTATTGGAAAAGTATATAACCTGAGGTTGTCTAAGCTGCGACTCAGGGTTTGAGCACCACTCACACTCTAAAGGACAGCCCTTTAGAAAAACAACGGTTCGTATGCCCGGCCCATCTTCTGTAGAACATCTTTCGATATTGAAAACAATACCTTTCATTTATCCCCTTATACCTTTAACTCAGTTCTGCTTATCAGATCATCTTGGCATGATCGGTCAAGCAATGTGAACAAACAACTGAATCCAGTTATTCTGACCAATAGATCTCGATACTGATCAGGTTGCATTTGAGCCTCTTTCAACGTTTCAGTATCTACAACATTAAACTGGATTTCCTGGCCATATTTTTCAAAGAACACTTTTATTAAAGCGGCTACTCTTTTTCTTCCTGCGGGTGTTTTAAGTATGCCGCCCGCCAAACGCATATTAAAGATACCGCCTTTTTGGACCCATTCTGATGGTATTTTCCCAACAGAAAGTATTGTTGCCGTAGCACCCTTCTTTTCAGTAGCATTACATGGAGAAATACCATTGTTTACAGGCTGTTTCGCTTTCCTGCCGTCCGGAGTGGCACCAACGAATAAACCAAATCCAACATTCCAAGTTACAGGACTAAAATTTGTTGAATAAGATCCTGGTATGGGCCCTTTGTCGTATCTAGAATTTTTTAATTCTCTGTGAAAAAATCTTCCGATATAATCCGCAATCTCTACAGACCATTTATCTGCATAATCATCGTCATTCCCAAATTTAGGCGTTTTATTTATTAGTATCTGGCGTATTTCTTCTCCGTTCGGCGAAGTTTGCATATCTTCAAAATTGGTTTTCAATGCGTGCAATAACTGATCTGCAGTGATGAGGTTTTTTTCAAAAACAGCATATTCAATTGCTGTCAATGAATCGCCTACGGTATTGATTCCTGCTGTTGGCCCACCATCAGCAGAATACACAGATCCGCCTTCAATAAGCGAAACACCTCTTTCGATGCAGTCACGAATAAGAGAAGACGAAAAAGCATTTATGTCACTTTCTACATGCAGTTGATCACTGATATTCTCCATGACCGGGATAAGGCGCATATAGTATTTTAATTGCTTTTTATATGCTTGAGCTAATTCACTCATGCTCTTAAAAGATTTAAGATCTCCGTCACCTGGCAGCAATGTGATTCCTGTTGCCGGATCTCTACCATTGTTTAATGTTATTTCCAATACCTTTGAAATGTTAAATCCTGCTCCTTTTGCAGCATAGTCCCATTTGCCCGGAATAGATGCCTCGATACAGCCAACCGGCGCCCAATTACGTGCATCCTTTTCGGTAATACCCATACCCGTAAGTGTCCTGATAAAAGATTTATCGTTATAAAAGGCAGGCATGCCGCCTTTGTGCTTCTGAACAGCTTCCAGGGCACGTATTATAAACTGATCATCTGTCCCCTCGAACCATTTCACTGAAAGCGAAGAGGTAAATAATTTTACATCTTCATAGGCTTCAATGCAGATATATGACAAATCGTTTACCGCGTCTTTCCCGTCCTCTGTCTGCCCGCCTATAGATAAATTGATATACATCTGATAGTTGGGCATCATTTTTGTTTCATCCCAGCATCTTAGTTTGTTTATCGAGTTCATTTTAACGACAAACGATTCGACCAGTTCTAGCGCGTCTTCCCTTGTTAACCGTCCTTCTTCAATGTCCTTTGAATATAAATGCCACATATATTGGTCAAACCTTCCAACAGAATTTGAATGCCCATTGGATTCAATATGGTACATCAGTAGAATAAAATACACAGACTGAATACCTTCCCAGAAGTTTCTGGCAGGGTTGGCCGGAACATTTGCGCAATTTGCGGACATCTTCAATAATTCAGCTTTTCTTTCTGGATCCTTTTCTTTATCTGCTAATTCTTTGCACTTTACCGAATATCGTTTAGCGAACCGGATGACGGCTTCATTAGCTAGAATTACTGCATTTAAAAACCAATATTTCTTAATAGCATCAGGTTCGGCAAGATCCAGTTCTTCTAATTTCTTTTTTGCATGGGCAATAACAGAGTTCAAGCCTTCTTTGATAACCAGCTCATAGTCTGGAAGCATATTGCCCAACCCGGCAACGATTACCCACGTATTGTCAATGACTCCCATCTCCCAGGCCTTAGTGCATTCTTCGGGTAGCCTCTTTTTATAGCTTTCAAAAAGTGTTTTGCCTTCCCAATATTTTATAGTATCGAGCAACTCGTTTTTCACTTCATCACTGCATAAAAACTTGTCCATAGGCCTTTGATCCAAAGGATATGGTATGCCGTTTAAATCATCTTTCAACCATTCAATTGAATATTCAGGAAAAATCGGCGCCGCCCAGGGTTTGCTTGCCTGATTACCGACGATAAGTTCTCCGTCCAATACGAAAAGGCTCATGTTATCCAATACTTCTGCAAAACCTTTTGCCTTTCGCATGGCGATATGTTCACCTTCAGTTTGCTGCATGGAGCGTGTAAAAATTTTAGCTCTTTCGCTGCAAATTTCGGGAATTGTATCGAAAAATCTTTCTCTCATTTTTTTAATTCTACTGTTCATTTGATACGCCTCACAGGTTTAAGTTAATAATTATTTATATAAATTCTATATTGCTTTGATCTAATTGTAAGCTTTGTTTAAGTATAAGTCAAATAAAGAGATATTATACTTCCTATAATAATTTGTAATATCGCAGAGGTCTGAAAATATTAATTTTCCCCACCGAAACAGCATAAATATCCACAACACCACACATATATAAAATATAGTTATATAAAATATCATCAAGAGAGATTTGCTATCTGGATTGACATGTTTCTTTATATCTATTAACAATTATTTATAAACCAGAATTTAATAGTTAATTTATTTCATTTCTCCTATTTTTTTATTATTTCTATTATTTGTGCTGGTTGCTCAAAACGAATTTTTGTTTCGATATTTTTTCTCGCACCCCATAATGCCAAACCGAAATCAACTCCGGCGCTTGTAGCGCTTTCCATATCATAATCTGTGTCACCAATGTAAATTGCCGTTGAAGCGTTGATATCAAACCGTCTGATAAACTCAAGTATCGGGTCAGGTTTTGGCTTATGGTTTTTTGTATCTTCCTTACAAATAATACGCTTAAAATATTTTTCAATATCAAGAATTTTAAAAATCTCATTTAAAGCATCCCGCGACTTTGATGACACTATGCCAAAGGTTGCCTTGAAACCACTTAATATCGAAAGCATATGATCTATTCCTTCGAACAGTTTTAATAATTCCAGTTTATCCTTCATATATTTGTTCCATTTGCTTGTGACTCTGCCGATATCTTGTATCCCCAATTCTCTTAATGTGACTTCACTTGGTATACCGAGCGCAAACAGCAAGCCACTTCTTTTAATTTTGAGGTGGAGTTCTTCTTCAACAATGGTTTGCAATGTTGAAAGAATAACCGATTCAGAATCTATCAATGTTCCATCCACATCAAAAATAATACAATCATACAGTTTCATTCTGATAAATCCCTGCGTTTTTTATTATAATGATTTGTAAATTATGCGCATTGCCTGCAACAATCTCTTCAAATATGTTTACGCTCACTTATTCACCACTGCCGCCAACACTGACTTGTAAGCCCAATTTCTTCAATCTGGTCTTGGCTTCCATTGTTCTTTCAATGCTTATTCCCTGCCGCCCTTTAAAGCTGTAATCCATATCCAGCCCCTCCCATTTTTTCTCTCCGGCTTGATGAAAAGGCATAAGATGTATTTCTTTTATTCCTTTACTTTTACAAAAGACCCCAATTGCCTCTATATCCTCTATCGAATCGTTTACGCAAGGTATCAAAGGGTATCTAACAATGACCTTCTTTCCAGTCGAAACAGCATCCGCTAAATTCTGATGTATCAGGACATTGTCAACTCCGGTATAATGCTTGTGCTTTTCAGCATCGGGATGTTTAAGATCGAACAGTATCAAATCAGCCGCAAAAGCAACACGTTTGAAAATCTCAGGAGAAGCGTGGCCGCAGGTTTCGATAGCAGTATGAATACCCATATCTCTCATCTTTGATAAAAGATTTTGTGCAAAAACATTTTGCATCGTCGCCTCTCCGCCAGAGAGAGTTATCCCTCCCCCGCTGTTCTTATAAAACACTGTATCGCGTTTTAACTTGTTGATCACTTCATTGACAGTGTAGATATTTCCTTTCAAACTTCGCGCCTTTGACGGGCAAACTAGAGCACACTCTCCGCAGTTCGTGCATTTTTCACGATCAGTCACTTGTATGCCGTCTTTGATGCCAACAGCATTTTCAGGACAGGCTTCAATACATCTTCCGCAGCCGATGCAATCGTCTTTTTCGTATATGATCTCGGGCTTAAGGCTGAACGTTTCCGGGTTATGGCACCACTTGCAGCGAAGCGGGCATCCCTTAAAGAACACGACAGTCCGTATACCCGGACCATCGTGTACTGTATACCTTTGAATATCCGTTATGACAGCTAGCTCCCCTGAGCTTAGTCCTTTTCTTATCCTGTCATTCATTAAACTCATATTCATCTTATAATTATATCCCGTGTTTTACACGGTTTATCATTATTTCCTGATGTGCAGGCGGCAGAGCTACAAAATATCCGGAGTATCCGCCGATACGTACGCGCAGCCCTTTATGTTTGTCGGGATTTTGCTGTGCGTCCCGCATCATCTCCTCGCTTACACCGGTAATGGTCAAAATTATGCCTCCAAGCTCCATAAACGAACGGATAAGCCCTCCAAGCCGTTTGATACCCGCGTCACCTGTTGCCTCATTCGCGTTAATTTGCATATCCAACGGACATCCGCCAAAATAAGGCATAAGATCCGGCTTTGTGCAGGACAATATCGCTGCCGTGGGCCCATTAATGTCACACCCGACAGATGGTGAATAGTTGCTTGAAATCGTCTCACCTGCTTTGCGGCCATCCGGCGAAGCGCCGCAGTTTGCGCCATGCTGCGCATAATGCTCAAAGGTTCCCAGTGCCAGAGAAAGCATCATTCGTTTATCTTCTTTTTGCAGCTCCTTAATAAAGGCAGACAATTCGCCCAATATGCGCATCATAAGCGCATCGACATAGTCCTCGTCGTTGCCGAATTTGGGCGCCCAGAACATTAATTTTTTCCGCATCTCCTCATTATCCTTAAAATTCGCCCTCGTAGCATCAATGATCTGCTCCATGGTGAAAAACTTTTCCTCAAAAACGAGCTTCTTTATGGCCGCTAATGAATCCACCGTATTTGCCATCCCAGAAATTATGGCTGGATACATCACGTATCTTCCGCCGCCGTTTGTTATATCCAATCCATTCTCTACGCAATCGTCAATAAATATAGAAAGCAGCGGGTCTGGCGCAATCGTACTATGAATGCCGTATATTTTCCTGCGTATCCTTATCCCATCGCCTATAGCCTTTTTCATGTGAGAAATAAAAGCATCATAAAGCTGTTCAAAGCTTTCAAAACTTTTTGCCTCACCAGTATCCAGGTTGCATTCCTTCGTTTTTCGTATGAGGCTCATGCCGTTGTGCAGTGTATACTCCAATTGCAACAGTGATTCCACATCAACGTGGTTATGATCAGTTACGCCGGGTATAAGAGTTTCCCAACATCCATCGTTTGAATAGTTCCGCGCGACCTCAAGAGGCACACCCATTTGTACAAATCCTTTTATTATCTGTTCGTCATTGTAAAGCGCCGGCTCGCCGCTGCCGGATCGCAGTATTTTCGCGCATTCGTCATACAACCGTTGCGGAGACCCTTCAAAAAAGCGAACAGACATAACAGGAGCTATCAACTCAAGCCTGTTCCATAGCTGCAATATCATGTAAGTCAGCTCATTTGTCGCATCGCTTCCGTCACTTTTTTGCCCGCCGAGTATGGCGTTCATGAACCACGAATTGGCCGCTATTCCGTAATTATCAGTTCCCGGAGCAGTAAAATAGGGCGGCACTTTATTGTTAAGGTCCAAGGGGCTGCTACCAGGCGCAAAATCAGTCACTTCAGCGTGGCTCTCCCATGCAGTTGGATCTGTCTGCACCCTGTCGCTGAATTTGGCAAGCCAGCAAGCCAAAAGCTCCTCAGCGTTTTTGCGCGTAATCGTCCCGTTTTCCATATCACGAGCATAAAACGGATACAAGTACTGATCACAACGCGCGACGGGTATAAGATCCATCGTCGATTGCAGTGCACAGTACACAATCCAAAAACACTGCAAAGCCTCATGAAACGTTTCCGGCGGCTGCTCTGGCGTCTTGCTAAGTACGCGGGATATCTCAAGGAGCTCAAGCCGTCTTTCAAAGTTCGTTTCCTTATATGCATCATTGAGCGCAATTTTTGAATAACGCTCAGCAAACCGTCTTAGCGCATCTAACGATATGAGCATAGCTCTGTATTCTGAGATCTTTTCCTCGTTGCGCTCTTCTTTTAACTTAATATAAATCCTTTCACGATATCCATGTAATCCAAGCTTAAAAAGCTTTTCTGCATTTATTGGTAGGTGCCCCCAAACCGAATGAACGCCAACTCCTTTTCTGGCAGCTTCTTCTTTTTCTTCCTGTGTCGCATATTCTGGAAAAGAGCGGCCAAGTTCACTGCTTGACATTCCAGCCATTCCGACTACCAGCTCGTCTGGCAGTATATAAGCCGGCATATTATTGAGCATAAAATCTATCGCCATGGCCTTTCGTATGACTATGGGCAATTCTTTTACATTATCATCCGTTAAAATAGTATGCTCGCTACCCCACCATTCTTTTTTTAGTTTAAAATTATTAAAAACGCGCTCTTTAATTCTATCGATTCTGTCCATGCTGACCTCCATGCACCTGTATTATGGCAATTAAATTTCCCTTGTTAATCATTCTTTTCATGCTATTTCAGTATATTTATTGTTCAGCTATAAAAAGAGGAATACACCTTCCGTAAAACTGAAGTTTATCTTAACAACGCTGTTGTTTATCTTGTCTTATCAAGAATAGTTTTCGTCATCTTTCCGTTCACATTTCTTATTTAATTGATTTTTGCTTCGCCTTTATTCAAATTATACGACAAATACAACTATAAGTATAATAGAGATATTTTATACCATCTATGATTTTTATTTATATTCAGTAGCAATAAATTTGTACAGAAGCTATTTAGGTCATAATTATTAAAGACAGTTATTAATACTTGAAGCATTCATTAATTTCTCAATAAATACATTCGAAACTACAGAAAGAGGAACGCTAGCTAACCATGCTATGCTGATTTCCCTTTCTTCTATTTTCTCATAAAGCTGAATTTCATATAACTTTCCAGAGTCCAGCTCCTCTTTTACATGATTCTTATAAACAAAGGCAATCCCAAAATCATTTTTTGCAAATTCAATAAGCACATCGCTAAAACCAGATTCGATCTGCGGCGCTACCGATATTAAGTTCTTTTGTAAGTATGAGTCTAAATGCTTTCTTGTGTTAGTTAGTTGATTATGCATGAGCATTGGATAGCCTGCTAAATCAATAATGTGCCTTTTTTTGTTAGTTAAATGTTTATATTTTGGCCCAACAACAAAACAATCCTGAACTTTCATAAGTGTTTTTATTTCAAGACTTTTATCTAAAACAGGCTTGTTCACAATTCCAAATTCTATTTCGCCTCTTTTTATCTTATTTATAATGGTTGCTGTATTATCTGAGATCATACGTATTTTAATATCAGGATATTCATCCTTAAACAATCTTATAATTGGAATAAGAAAATATTTAAATAGAAGATCGCTAGCGCCGAATTTTAATTCGCCTCTTTTTAAAGTTTGCACTTCTGTAATCGCGTTTTCTGCCGCTGCAATATAATTAAAAGCGTTTTCTAAATTATCATATAATATTTCCCCTTGCTGTGTTAATGATACTCCTTGACGGGTTCTAAAAAATAATTGACATCCTAAATTTTTTTCAAGTTGCGCAATTGACCTGCTAACTGCAGGCTGGGTAATATACATATGTTTAGCAGCCTGGGAAAAGCTTCCACTCTTAGCCAATTGAAAAAAAGTCCTATACCAATCTAAATTCATAATTATTTCTCATTTCTTTTGGTTTTTATTATTTAAAGATTTATGATAAACATTATATTATCAAATGTCGCCTCTTTAAAGTATAATGTAAAAATTATTCAATCCTATTTAAAAAAATGTATATGCGATAATAATTATAACATTTTGCTTAGTTTATTTTTTAAGTCATCCGTATAATCGGGAACTGCACCTCTACAGGTAGCTACGTATGCACCGAGGACATTTCCGGCTTTTAATGCCAGGACAATATCGCCAGTGTTCAAATATACATGCAGGAAAGCAGCGGAAAATGCATCTCCCGAACCGACAGTATCCACTACCTTAACTGGTATACCGGATATGTCCTGCCTGTTATTTTTTGCATATAACGATACACCATCAGCTCCTTTTGTAACAAGCACGATATCCATATCAGGATATTTATTGATTAAATCATAAGCGGCGTCATCGCCATTCAGCCCAAACATCCTTTGCAGAATTATGAGCTCTTCCTGGTTTAACTTGAGTATTGTGCAGTTTTGTAATGAATACATTATGATTTCCTTATTATAGAATCCTTCCCTTAAGTTAACATCTAGATATCTGACAGCAAAGGGTACGCTCCTAATTATTTGCCTTAAAGTTTCTCTGCTTGCCTCCCCGCGTTGGTGCATTGTTCCAAAAAACAATGCGTCATATCCGGTTTCCTTTATCCTGTTTATATCTTCCGGCTTTAATTTGATATAATCATAGGCCACATCCTTTATTATATTATACTGAGGGATTCCGAAGCTGTTTACTTTAACAATCACAGTACCTGTTGGATGCGTATCTCTTCCAATATATTGGGTGTCAACACCAGATCTGTTTAAAGTTGATATGCCTCTATCCCCCAGTTCATCGCGGCCCACGCAGGAAACAAGCGAGCATTGCGTCCCCAGTTTTGTCAAATGAGAGCAAGTATTGGTGGGGCTACCACCGATATATGGGGTACTGTTAAAAATATCAAATAAGACCTCACCGTAATGTATAACCTTTTTACCAGTTGCCTTGAAGCTCTTGACGATATCTTTTACCACATTCTTTTCTCCCTCATGTATATGAGTATATAAGCAGTCTCGCATTATATAAAGCGTATGAAGCTCAATAGCACAACTGCCAATCAAAACTTCACAAACGCTTCCATTCTGCAAGAACCCCAACGCTCCTTTTGATTTGCATTTTTATTATACTATGTTTTTTGTTCTAAAGTAAATTTTTATGCTTCGAAAGTATTTTTCTATAAATTTGCCAAGGGAAATGATCTGCTTTTGGAAAATATGATCCAGTCTAAATGTGAAAAAAGCAATATTCGCCCATAAGCCCAGCATTTCTTGCAAAGTGTTTCACAGTCTTATAAGGTTATTAAACCTTTCACCCTCATCATAATGCAAACACTTGTGTCAGCATTGACATGCACATCACCAATAAGCACTCTTGTCAAAATACATCAATTTCTTATGACCTTTTCCTATACTCTTATCTTAAGGTATGCGTCTAAAAATAGGTCTTTTTTTACCCAATACCATGACGATATTCAATTCCCATAACACATCAAATAATACGCTACCTGTAATGTACAGCGATACAGCCCATTGCCTCACACATTGTTAACACAACCCAGATGACCGAAATGTGAAAAATGATCAGCCACGCTGTACATATAAGTACAGCAAAAACCGAGCCACAGAATTCCAGATGACAATGTTATTCCAACAAGTTAGCAGCGTCATTGTTTATGACTTGAAACCGTCAATCAAATGTTAAGAAACCATGAAGTTTTCAGAAACAGGGGGTACGAAAGAGCTCTCCCACTGTTTATAAGTGAAGGGGTTTTTTACAAATGACGATGACGGTGCTCTATAGACACCCCTTCTCTAAGAGACCGTCATTAGGAACGAAGTCAAAAACGCAGACAGCGTCAACTAAAAGAAAGGAATCAGAAAAATGAACAACAACGCTAAAGTGCTGGAAAGCTTCCGCAAGATCCAGACCGATCAATACGAACTTCCACGGTTTATCGTATCACAGATGCTGCCTACAGGCGTTCATCTATTTGCCGGCAGCCCGAAAATCGGCAAGTCATGGCTGGTGCTGTGGCTGTGTGATAAGGTCGCAAAGGGCGAAAAGGTATGGGAGTTGGATACACAGCAGTGTGCCGTGCTGTATATTGCGCTCGAAGACACAAAAAGCACGCTGCACTTCCGTATCGAAAACATCACGGAAAAGGCGAGCGACAAACTCAAACAGCGCGACGTGGTTCCAAAGGACAAATGGATCGTGGTTGAGAACACGCACGAGCCGATTATCGATGAGGTGACGTGGGCGCGGGTGCAGGGACTGCTGCTGCAGAACAAGAGCAACAGCAAAGCCAGGACGGTCAAAAGCGAGAACAACAAGCTGCCCGCTCTGTTCGCTGGAAGGGGGTCAATGAACGCACAGCGATGCAGACAACGGCCGTGTACGCCTGTGTGAGCATACTGGCATGAAGCTTGATCGCGCGCTGAGGCATCAGGGAAGCGATGGCGGCGGGGGAAGTGTGTATGATTCCAGGGGCATATTAGCATTATGAGCTGTTTTATTGCTTAACGGCTTTTACCAATGTAGCTAATTAAAAACTTTATAAGTATAAGCCATTGTGCTAAGATTAGACCCAGAATCGATAGGAGTAAAAGGCATGAGCAAAAGAAAAGTCGCTGTAATGCAGTGCGCCTCATATCATACCGAAGAGTTGATCAGGAAGATAGACGAAGGAGCGGATGCGCTAGGTGGTTGGGGACTATGGCTTAAGACTGAAATGAATGTGCTGCTGAAAGTTAACCTGATAGCACCGGTTCCTTCTGATTCAGCGGCGGTTACGCACTGCGAGTTTGTGAGGGCCGTGACGCGTATACTGAAGCGGCAGGGCTGTAACGTCTGGATTGGCGACAGCGCGGGTGGAGCTATAGGCGGAAAGGTACAGACCGGGAAAAGCTTCACAGTTTCAGGGATTGAAAAGGTTGCTGCCGAGGAAGGCGCAGAGGTTAAGAACTTCGACAAAGAAGGCGTCGTGGAAGTAAAGGCGTTAAACGGTGAGCCTATGTTCCTGGCAAAGCCAATGTTCGATGCGGACTTCGTTATCAATTTGCCCAAGTTTAAGACGCACATGGCTGCTACATATACAGGCGCCATTAAAAACTTGTTCGGCTGTGTGCCGGGCCAGAAGAAGGCGGAGTATCATAAGGTTGCCCAGGCAGCAAGACCGTTTGGCGAAATATTATGCGGTATAAATAAAGCTGTAAAGCCGGGACTCAACATTATGGACGGCGTAATGGCTATGGATAAACAGGGTCCGATCTCCGGTGGAGTATATAAGGCGGAAAAGATACTGCTGAGCGAAGACCCTTTAGCATTGGATGCCGTAGCTGTTGAGATGATGGGTCTGCATATCAGTAACCTGCCCACATACTCCTCCTCAATAGAGCAGGGTATTGGCGAGTGGAGGATGAAGCATATCGAGGTTTGTGGAGATTTCAATCTGCCGCCCAGACTTACGGATTTCCGCGTCCCTAAGATACTGATGAAGGAAAACGGCAAAGGCGGGGGCGCGCTGGGTGTCATCGTTGATCTTATGAAGACTAGGCCCGAAGTGGATATAAAAAAATGCAAGAAGTGCAACGTTTGCGTCGCCAGTTGTCCAGTGAAGGCTATTGACGAAGAAACAAAACAAATAGACTATAATAAATGCATTGAGTGCATGTGCTGCCATGAACTGTGTGTTTCCAAAGCGGTGAAGCTAGTGAAGGTGAACCGGATAATGCGGCTGTTATCTCATCTGAAAAAGCAGGGCTGACGGCAATACGGCATACTTATAATACTAAGCTTAAGAGCATCTCATAGGGGGTGCTTTTTTGTTTTTCAATTTTACGGAGGATATCAATGGCAAACAGAATCATAAGCTGGCTTAAATCCCGTGCCGGGCCAAAGAACTGGTGGAGCGGCGGGGCAAACTTTTTCTTTGGGAGCACACCGAGCGGCAAGGTGGTCAATGAGCGCACGGCGATGCAGACAACAGCAGTGTACGCCTGCGTGAGAATACTGGCTGAGACCATCGCGTCGCTGCCGCTGCATACATACCGGCATACAGACAACGGGAAAGAAAAAGCCAGCGACCATCCGCTGTACTATCTTTTGCATAGCGAACCCAATTCGGAGATGACCTCATTTGTGTTTCGGGAAACACTGATGGGGCATCTTCTTTTGTGGGGCAACGCGTATGTGCAGATCATCAGGGACGGCAAAGGCAAAGTGCTGGCGCTGTACCCGCTGCTTCCGGACAAGATGACAGTCAGCCGGACAGATAACGGCGAGATATTCTACCTCTACAGCAAAGATGGTGAGCAATACCCGCTGCGCAGTGATGAAGTGCTCCATATACCGGGTCTCGGGTTTGACGGCCTTATTGGCTACTCGCCCATCGCCATGGCCAAGAACTCTATCGGCATGGCCATCGCGACTGAAGAATATGGTGCCAAGTTCTTCGCCAATGGCGCCAACCCCGGCGGGGTGCTTGAACATCCGGGCGTGGTCAAAGACCCTGCAAGGGTACGCGACAGCTGGAACGCCGTGTACCAGGGCAGCGGAAATGCACACCGCATAGCAGTTTTAGAGGAGGGTATGTCGTTCAAAAGTATCGGCATACCGCCCGAGCAGGCTCAGTTTCTGGAGACCCGCAAATTTCAGATAGAGGAGATTTGCCGCATCTTTCGGGTACCTCCGCATTTGGTAGCAAGCCTCGACAGAGCCACCTTTAGTAATATAGAGCATCAATCCATTAGCTTCATCGACAATACGATTGTCCCCTGGGTTTCAAGGCTGGAGCAGTCCATGCAAAAGGCTCTGTTTACAGGCGAAGAAAAGAAAGAGTTTCTTATAAAGTTCAATCTCAACGCTAGACTTCGGGGTGATGCGGCATCAAGAGCGGCATTCTATCAAACCATGCGCCAGAACGGCATCATGTCCGCAAACGATATTCGGGAATTAGAGGAAATGAACCTCATACCGGAAGAAGATGGCGGAAACAAATTCTTGGTTAATGGAAATTTTGTAGATATGGCCCGGGCTGGATCCTGGGCAGATCAATATGGGAATGGAGGTGAGAAAGAATGAACAAAAAATTCTGGGTGTGGGATATGGCAGAGAATAATACGCTGTGCATCGACGGCGTGATCGCTGAATACTCGTGGTTCGGCGATGAAGTCACGCCCAAACAGTTTAAACAGGAACTGCAAATGCATACCGGCGACATCACAGTTTGGCTGAATTCGCCAGGCGGCGATGTGTTCGCAGCTGTACAGATCTACAACATGCTCAAAGAACACAAAGGCAAGGTCACGGTCAAGATCGACAGCATTGCCGCCAGCGCCGCGTCCATTGTCGCCATGGCCGGGGATGACGTGCTCATCAGTCCGGCTGGTATGCTCATGCTGCACGATCCCATGAGTTTGGTATTCGGCAACGAAGCCGACCTGGCCGCCTGCATCGATATGCTCAAGGAAGTCAAAGAAGCTATTCTCAATCGAATGAACTTATGGCGTCCCTTGCGGCGCTCACAGCCAACGGCATCAACACATCATCGGCTGTGACGGGCATGAAGGCCGCGCTGTCGAATGTCATAAAGCCTTCAAAGCAGGCATCTGATATGGCCAAGTCCCTCGGCCTGAGCTTTAACGTGGCGCATCTCAATGCCGTCGGCTGGGGTCAGTTTCTTGATGAGATCAAGGAGAAAACAAACGGCGACGTGGAAGCCATGGGTAAGCTGTTCGGCAGCGTGGAAGGTTTGAATGCTGTTTTGACTCTGACTTCCGATGGCGGCCTGGCTCTGTTTAACGAAACCCTGCAGGAGATGGAAACAAACACAGATGCCGTGGACAGTGCCTTTTCCACAATGGCCAACACCACAGGTGAGAAGTTAAGCCGCGCGCTCAACAGCGTCAAGAACGTCGGCATCCAGATCAGCGGCACGCTTGCCCCGGCTGTTGAGAAAGCGGCAGGGTATATCACGGAACTGACCACAGCGTTCTCACAGGCCGGTGGCGATATGGACAAGTTCGCAGCGACAGCAGGCGGCATTGTGGTAAGAATTCTTAATGAGCTCGTTGCTGCCATTCCAAAGGTCGTGACTGTGGGCGCCAACATACTGACGTCGCTCATTCAGGGATTGACAGCCAATATGGATAAGATCAGCGAAGCGGGCGTGCAGATCATATCCGCGCTGATTATGATGATAGAGAAGACATTGCCGGATCTTGCAAAAGCGGCGGTGGAGATACTTTCGGCGCTCATGGATGGGATTATTGCCAATTCACAGTCGGTGGCCAAAACAGCCGTTGTGGTCATCTCCACACTGGCGCAGGGGCTGATCAAGCTGCTGCCGCAGATCGTAGAAGCCGGGATACAGATTATCGTTGGTTTGATTCAAGGCATAGCGCAGAGCATCCCTCAGCTGATACCGGCTATTGTTGCTGCGATAAGCCAGATCATACAGACCGTGGTACAGAACCTGCCGCTGATTATTGACGCAGGGCTCAAGCTGCTGCTTGCATTGGTCAGGGGCATTGTCGAGAACCTGCCCGTGCTCATCACTGCAATCATCGGCATGATACCTATGATCGTGACAGCTATACTCGAAAGCCTGCCGCTGATACTTGAAGCGGGCATGCAGATACTGCTCGCCATCGTGAATGGCATCATAGAATCACTGCCGGTGCTGATACAGGCGGTGATTGATATGATACCTCTGATTATATCGGCCGTCATAGAGAACCTGCCAAAGATCATAGAGGCCGGGATTGAGATACTGCTCGCGCTCGTGCTCGGCATCATCGACGCGCTCCCCAAACTCATCACCTGCATCATAGAGATGATTCCGAAAATCGTGCGGGCCATCGTGGACAACCTGCCCAAGATCATAGAGGCGGGTATACGCATCACACTGGCGGTGATCCGGGGCATCATTGAAGCGCTGCCGCAGCTGATACAGGGGGTTATTGATATGATTCCCGAGATTGTGCAGGCCATCATAGACAACCTGCCGCTGATTGTGCAGGCTGGCGTTGAGATCGTCTGGGCGCTCATCAAGGGGCTGGGTGAAGCGGCATGGGAGCTCATAAAGGCAGCGGGAAATCTTGCCTGGGATTTCATAAAAGGTATATGGGAAGGCATCAAGTCGGCAGCGGATTGGCTGTGGAAAAAGGTCTCCGGATTCTTTACCGGTATCGTCAACGGAGTGAAGAACCTGCTTGGTATACGCTCGCCCTCTACGGTGTTTGCAGGTATCGGCAAGAACATGGGCGAAGGGCTGGCTGAAGGGATTACCGGCAGCGTATCTCTCGTGGATCGGGCCATGGACAGGCTGAATGCCGCGGTCGGCAACGTACAGGCGGACATGGCTTTCAGCGCCCAACACGCGGGCACAGCGGCGCCAGCAGGGCACAAAATAACGCTGAGTATCCATACCAATACGCTTGATGAAGGGCAGATCAACATGCTGGTGGGTGTCATCAATCGAAAACTTGGCTTTGCTTACTGATTGGTATATAATGCATATAAAGCAATCAAAATTAAAGGAGGCTCAACATTGAAAAGGATCATTTTTTTTCTTGCAGTTACCCTTCTTCTTGTCTTAAATATTGGATGTCAGAGCAATTTGAGTACGACCAGCAGCAATACACCGCCTCAGAATGAGAGCTCAAAAAGCGCTGAGCCAAAAGGAAAAACGGTCGAAAAAGATACATTTTTTATTCTTGTTCCGGAAGGATGGGAAGTCATGGATGTGGACGGCGGCGTGCAGATCTATAAGATGAGCGGAGAGGTTTTCGAGCTTCATTTCAGAGGATATAACATGAACGATACTGAAGCCAAACAGCAGGCGGAATCTATGGCAAAACAATATAATGGCACCGAGCCAAAACAAATCGATTTGCTGGGTAAACAGTTTTGGACAACCAGCTTTACTGCAAACGGTGTTCCGCAGGTTACAAACTTATGCATGCAAGACGGGGTCATGCTTTCAGTCAAGTACGGAGGCCCCAATTATGAAAGCAATCCTGATTTTAAAACGATACTGGATTCGGTCAAGCTCAAGAATTAAAGCACTTAAAAAAGGGGAAGCCCTTGCATAAATATAGGGAGATGTGAAAGAAGAGGGAAACACGCCCTCTTTTTTTGTACCATTTTGGAGGGTATATGCACCGCAGATTCTTTCTTGAAAACGCGCAAAAACAGCGATACAGCCTGCAGAACATAAAAACCGGCGCGCTGCTCATATCTCCTGCCGGGCTCGGGCTCGCCATGACACGAAGCTACGAGATCGCCGGAGACGCAGCCAGGTGCGTGGACGAAAAATTCCCGGCGCGCTCATTCACCGGAGTCATTATTTTTGATGGTTTAAAGGCATATGACGGCTATCGCGCCCTCGTAGACTTTGTTGCAGCAGGAACAATCAAGCTCATATATGCTCCGAGATACGAGACATCAAACAGAGACTATCTTGCTGATGTTGAAGTTGAAAGCGTTTCCAAAGGCGATATTGCGGGCGGCCGGATGGAGTGCGATGTGCTGATCACGCTCAAAAGCGCTTGGTACAAACGCGAAAGCTTAAGGATCGTCGCACAAAAAGCCGGAGAAGAGCTGCGGTACGAGCGCGTGTATGAGTATACCTACAGCGACGTCTCCACGGACGATATACAGATTGTCAATGACGGACATTTTGACGCACCCATATTGCTTGAAGCCGAAGGCGAGCTCGTGAATCCAAAGTTGGCTTTGTATATAAAGGGGCAGCTGCGCGCAGAGCTTGTGGTTACAGCGGTCATTGAAGACAATGAAACGCTTGTGTTTTGCACCAAGGACGATGACCTCAAGCTCGTCAAGCGCACAGCCAGCGGCACCGAAGAGAGCCTAATTGGCTGCATCACCGTCGAAAACGATAACTTCTTCAAGCTGCCACGGGGCCTATCCACACTGAGTCTGAGCGCTGATAACGAAATCGTATCAAAGTCGGTCATCACGGTGTTCACGGCATACAAGGCGGTTTAGGGCAATGTACAATGTAAAATGTACAATTTACAATTAAAGGGGTTTTAAATGCAGGTATATATTGTATCTAAAATAGATCTAAAGGTCAGAGACGCTTCAAAAGCCATTGGCTTTGAGATCAACGAGGATACGGCCGGGCCGATCTTGAGCGCGTTTCAGTTTGCGACTGCTGTGAATATATCATCGGGCGATTATATTTTCCTCAAAGATAAATACCTTGGCATCGTGGCGGGCATAGAGGCCGACAAAAGCACGAGCGTTGTCACCTTGCGCGCGCTGCCCATAAGCAGCATATTTGTAAGGAAAATACTGCTTGGTGATATCCAGACGGTCACTGAGGATTATATCAATGCAACAATATTGAACAACTTTGTGTCCTCGGGCGACAGCCTGCTCGACATTCCATATATCAATGTGATCGTCAAAACACAAACGCCGCTCGGAATCATACCGCACAATGAGCACGGGATTTTCAACCTTGATACGTTTTTGCGGTACGTGGCCAAAAGGCACTCTATCTACACGGAGCTTGACCTTAATGCAG
>Ga0351880_1025_pt1 | contig 45843 bp, 40 predicted proteins | sample BONcelFGM3001E13_FD_206766 | JGI IMG/M metagenome (GOLD analysis project Ga0351880, IMG submission 206766) | Enriched cells from coal bed in the Powder River Basin, Montana, United States - BONCAT cells FGM rep3 HSBNCT.FGM.300.1.E13 ...
TCATTTCCGGCAAAGACCTCCGGAACCCCATCCAGCGAAACTTTAATGCTGTCGCTCAGCAAAAGATTTCCATAACCGGTGGTAAGGGTAAGTATAACACTTCCGAAAATTTTATCGCCGGTGCCTGGCCTGTAAATGGTATTGAGCGCCCCCGGATCATCAAATATACCATCGCCCTGCGTTGTCCACAAAAGGCTGGTGTATTCAATTGCCGTAGCATTCGCGGTAGAATAAAATACATCGCCGCAAACAACAGCATCACTGCCAGCCCAGGGCCCGGGAATGGCATAGCTGTAGTTACTTTCATGGCCTTCCGTCTGATCGGAATTTCCATCGGCATCCGAATCGTAAGCAGTAACTGCGATAAGATTACCGAAGTTAATGCCTCCAAGAATGAAATCGGTATTCATACCCACATCTATCACCTGATTAAAGCTTGCCCCGTCATCGGTATTATAATAGACTTTGTATCCTGCCAGATCAGTTTCCACATTTGGAAGCCAGCTTAATAATATCTGATCACCGGCCAGACGCTTAATAACAAGCTCAGGAGCCGAAATGGGAGATGACGGATCAGGAGATTCAAGAAATGGTTTGTAGATTACCTCACCAAAACTGCTATCGTCGTGAACATCGAAAATCATCTGATCAATCAACAGGGTGGCGTTGGTAAACCAGTAATTATTTGTTGCAAGCAGGTCATTTTCAAAGCGATTTACAAACAACTGATTGTCGCGCCCCCTGATGGAATTGAAATGAATTCCCGATTGCGGACCTGCTTCAAACAGAAATACTTCATTCTGATTCCCTGATAGTGAGTTGTGGTTAAACTGATTCTGGGTTGAATATTTCAGGTCTTTCTCAGTAACTTTTATACCTGCAAAATTATTAAGCACACTATTGTTGCTTAAAACATTACTGTTGGAGGCATCGGTAAGGATAATTCCCCAATTGCTGCTGTTGCTGATAAAGTTTTGTTCTATCACACACAATGATGCCCTGCTCAATAATATGCCTGTTTCATTATTTTCAAGATGGTTTCCGCGCAAAGTATCTTTGTCCTGCGAAAGTTTTATGCCAATATCGTTGTTGTGGATTATATTGCCGGAAACAGTATTGAAACCTGCATCTTCTGTACCCCCGTTGCCGATGTGAAGTCCTATATTGTTGTATGCAACTGTATTTCCATGAATCAGGTTATACTGTATTTGGCTTTGTCCAAGGCTGAGGAATAGCGCAATATTGCGGTTGTTGCTGATGTTGTTGTTAATGATGCGGTTGAAACGGCTTGTGTTGTTTGAAGGGAAGAAAATACCGATATCGCAATTGGTTATGCTACTGGAACTGATTTCATTGCTCCCCGAATTTTTGATATACATTCCATAACTACACCTGTCGATAAGGCTGTTTCTGAGTACCAATGAGGATTCAGACTCAAGAAAAACACCATAACTGCAATTGGTAATTCTAATGTCTTCTGCAAGCAAAAGTGCAGTATCTGAAAGACCAATACCAGTGGTGGTAAGTTTTACATCAGCAGAGCGGATCAGGTTGCCGCCGACGTAGTTGCCATCTGCATCAAACTCAGTTCCGGAAACAAAAAAAACTATTCCATCCCATATTTTTTCATTCTCGCCCGATGCGCCATGCGCAGTAAAAATGATTCTGTTGTTTTCAGTACCATCTGCAATCAATGTACCTCCTTCAATCCTTAGCGATGTGCGAACCATAAAATTGAGTTGAACGCCAGGCTCAATGGTAAGGGTAATGCCTGCAGGAACAATGAGCGGTTCGGTTACAATATAGGGGTTCAGGGCCTTTGAATATACAGCATCAGCAGTCAACATACCTCCTACATATTCCTGAGCATTTACCAACTTTGGCAAACCTGCAAGAATAGATATCAGCAGCATCAAAATCCTGGTTTTTCGCAGAAATACACAAGTTTTCGAATGAATCATTACAAAAGAGTCAATGAGTGGGTGAACAGATCAAATGATTAACAAAAGTAAGTAATAATTTTATGTAACGACTGTTTCATGGATATTGAGTAAGTAAATATTTATACCAGACATCAGAATTAAGGTCAGGATTTGAGGTGATTTCTTTCTGCAATGATCACCTGATTCTGAAAACTAATCCGGCATGTATGCTGTAAGCCATTAGTTTATGTGTGATGGGAAAATCATCGTAAACATCCTGAATGCTTTTGCGGAAAGTAAAACCGGTATTGAAAACCAGCTTCCGTTTTATAGGAACTACAACTCCTGCTCCAAGTGCATACGACATAACCAAAGGCTTGGCATTCAGTTCGCTGATTAAGCCAACCTGCATATTTTCCGGTTCGATATAATAACCCGAACTTCCGGCATGAATCCCGGCAATTACACCGGCCCGTGCATAAATAAAGAATCTTTCAACCGGGAAGTTATACTTGAACATCAAAGGAATGTCAATATAATTATGCTTTACTTTACTATCGTAACCGTATTGCTCCTGATCTACAGGAATATAAGTTGAATCGACAATGTAAATTGTAGCCGGAGGATCCTCGGTATAATAATACTCAATGGTATCTTTTCGGTAGTAACCTCCGGTTAAAATGTTGTAATTGTACTCAAAGTTTTCGATGAGTGAAGTAAAATGTACTCCCGTTGTGATTGCAATCTGGTTAAATGTCGCTTCAAAATCGAGACCCAGTGAATAAGAGAGTTGATCAGATGTATTCACTTCGTTGTACTTACTGATTTTTTCGGCATGTTTTTTACTTCCCGAAAACAGGGTGTTGCTTTGCGTAAAACCAACAACCGGTCCCAGGCTAAATTGCCATTCCTTTGTCATTTCCTTCTCAAGAGAAATCCTGTCCTTGAAGATATCATCTTTGCCAACCCTGTCATCGGGAGATTTACGCAGTATAAAAACGGTATCGAAACGGGTAAGGGTGTCCTTGACAATAATGGTATCGGAAATGGTTTTCAGCTGCTGAATGTAGATGGTGTCTCTAACCAATTCAATCGCCGGAGTCGGCATAATAACCTGAGCAGGAACTTGAGTTTCGGGTTTTGGAGAATCCTCAGCAGAATGGCGAAACAGGACCACCTGATTTCCGGAAATTCTAAAGCCAAAATCCTTAGGATCCAGAAGCTTTTTCAATATTTCATGAAGGGGTTGCTTTTCCTCATTGATAGAGATGGCCTTGCCGGCCTTTATCTGATCAGGATTGTATGAAAAAGTAAGACCGGTATTTCGTGACAATCGGTCAAGTACTTCACCAAGGGGTTCGTTTTCAGCCCGGATTGAGAACAACTCATTCAGCTTTCCCGACTGTGCCAAAGAAAGCATAGGCAGCATGAAGAAACACGCCAGAACAGTAATACAGATAAATTGATTTTTGCCGCTATGATACATCCCTGAATGTTTCAAACGCAGAAAGAGAAGAGAAAGTTTTTTAGGGAAGCAGAATAATTTCGTTTTCTTTTTTCTCAAACTTCACGTTGAAGATCAGAGACAAAGTTTCGAGAACCTCCTCAATCGTTTCATTCTCAAAGCGCGCTGTAAGTCTTTGGTTTAATACATTCTGATTTTCAGCAGTAAACCTGGTTTTATACTTTGATTCAAGCGCTTTGAAAACATCAGTCAGGCGGGTTTCTCTGAATGTGAGAATACCTGTTTTCCAGCTGAGGAAATTCAGGTTATCGTTAGTTCCTTTGAGAATGACAGCACTTTCTTTACTGAAAGTTGCCATTTCGCCAGCGGTAAGATAACTTCCCGAAGTTTGTGCATCAGCATCCGAACCTGAAGGATAAACAAGAACCTTTCCTGTGTTGACAGTTACTTTAACATAATCGGATCCGGGGTATGCCTCAACATTGAACGAAGTACCTATTACCCTGATATCCAAGCCTTCGGCATGAATTACAAACGGCCGTTCCGTATTGCGACTTACTTCAAAAAACGCTTCACCAAAGATAGAAATTTCTCTGAATTCACCGGTAAATCTTTCGGGATAATTTATTAATGAACCTGAATTGAGCGAAACTACTGTTCCATCAGGAAGCGAATGCGGATCGCTTAGTGCCAGATCAGAAGTAATCTGAAGCATCTGCGGCTGTGACTTTAACAACGGGAAAATGGCAATAGCAAGAACCAGAAGTGCAGCAATGCCCGAAATTGAAGCATAGCGGATGATGGTTTTTCGCTTACCGGCAAGAATTGATTTTTGGGGAGCAGAACGGGAAGTAGCATTTTTAATTCTCAATTGAATTTTCTCCCACGCTTTTTCGGTATCGTAGTTAACTTTTTTACTGTGGGTTAGAAGAAGCAAAGCCTCATAAGATTCATAAACCCGCTTATTCTTTGGATTTTTATCAAGCCATTCATTGGCAATGCGCTGCTCTTCGGGAGAAGCTTCCCCCTGCAAAACCTTGATTATAAGGCTTTTGTATTTATTCGGTTTGAAGAGCATTTGATTTGTAGTTCTTTCTTGTTGCATTATGACAATCGAAAACGGTTTTACCCCTATTCCGATTCTGACTTTTTTTAATATTTTATTAATCCTTCAAAAAAAGGAAAAGTGTAAACCATAGCAAAGGGAGGTAATCTTTGAGTTTAAAACGTAGAAATTCAAGTGCTTTTGAAATCTGAATTTCCACTGTTTTTGAACTTATGTTAAGCTTTACAGCAATCTCATTATATTTTAGTCCCTCAAAGCGGTTCATTTCAAATATCAAACGGCGTTTTTCGGGTAATTCCTTCACCAGCCCTTTAAACTGAAGTTCAAGATCACTGTGAACCAATGTATCATGAGCTGAAGGTGCTACGTTATCATCTACCCTGAAACCAACATATTCCTGGTATTGCCTGGCTTGCTTCTGATACTTGATGTAGTTGAGGGCATGATTGGTAACCGCTTTATAAAGGTAGGCAGGCAGCGAAGTATTGATGCTCAGGGCATCCCGTCGGTCCCACATTTTAAAAAACATATCCTGAACAACTTCTTCGGCCTGATCGGGATCTATTACGTAACGCCTTGCATGAATACACAAGGGTTCGTAAAACTGTTTGAACACAGATTCAAATACCCGCTCATCGCCCTGTTTCAGAGCAAGCAAAGTGAGTTTTTCGGATTCTGCATTCATAGATTAAGAGTTATACCAATGACAAAAGTATGGATTAAATGGAAAAAATACTAAAAAATGAATTAAAGATGTTAAAATCGCTCAGTCAACATGGACAGCTAACTGAAAATTTCAAGATCAGACAGAACTGTTCACTTATATCCTGAAATCCGCAAGTATGTGGCTGATTCCTGGAAAGTGAGGGCTTGGCTTGATATATGTTTTTTTTGCAAAATGCTTGTTTTCTATTAGTCAAACCCGGACTTGCAGATTTTGGGAATATCTCTATTCCCGGGCTTTTACCAATATTCTTGGTTCAAGCATATCCAGCATTGCGTACTTTACGCCTTCTCTGCCAAGACCTGAATCTTTTACTCCACCATAAGGCATATGATCAACGCGGAAGGTCGGCACATCGTTGATGATGACTCCTCCCACTTCAAGATGAGCAAAAGCGTAATCCATTTCACGGATATCGTTGGTAAACACTCCGGCCTGCAAGCCGAACCGGGTATTGTTGATAAACTCAACAGCTTCTTCGAAATGTTTAAAGGGTTCCAGGGTCACTACCGGACCGAAAACCTCTTCGCTGCATACCCGCATGGTTTCATTGGTGTTGGTTAGCAAAGTGGGAGCATACCATGTTCCTTCGCGTTTGCCTCCTGTGATAAGACCGGCTCCATCTGCAAGTGCTTCGTTTACCCATTTTTCAACCCTTATTGCGTTGGCTTCATCTATCATGCTGCTGAATTCCGTGTCAGGCATAGCCGGGTCACCACTTTTCAACTGAGCGACCATTTCTGCAAATTGTTTGCTGAATGATTCAAATAACATATGATGCACAAAAATGCGCTGTGTATGTATGCACACCTGCCCCGAATATGAAAAACCTCCCACAATGCACTTTTTCAGGGCAAGGCTAAGATCTGCAGTTTCTGAAACAATCACACCGGCATTTCCACCCAATTCAAGCACTACCTTCTTTTTACCCGCTTCGGCTTTCATTTTCCATCCCACTTCAGGAGAGCCTGTAAATGACAGCAATGAAATGCGGGGATCAGTAACAAGCAGATTACCGGTTTTGCGATCCATCGGTAAAATTGAAACAGCTCCTTCAGGAAGTCCGGCTTCAGAAATTATCTGCGCAAGTAAAAGCGTTGTTAAAGGTGTTGAAGTTGCTGGTTTCAGAATAATCGGGCATCCTGCTGCAATTGCCGGTGCCAGCTTATGCACCGCCAGATTGAGCGGGAAGTTGAATGGTGCAATGCCGGCAACAATTCCAACAGGGAAATAACGAACAACACCTTCTTTACCCTCCCCTGCCGAAGTCCAGTCGAGGCTGATGTATTCCCCCGGAAGTCGCTTTGATTCTTCGGCAGCAACAGTAAAAGTCTGTATAGAACGATCAACCTCACCCAACGCATATCTTATGGGTTTCCCCGATTCAAACATGATTGTTCTTCCAAACTCTTCGCGGCGCTGCAGCAACTGATTGCGGATAAACATCAGTGCTTCGTATTTTTTGTAAGAAGGAAGTTCCCGCATTGCATTCCGCGCCGATTCAGCTTTAAAAATTGCTTCTTCAAGCTCCTGTTCACCTGCCAGATAGGTTATATCGACCCGCTTGCCGGTATAAGGATTGATAACTTCTGTTTCTTTTGCAGTTTTGATGAATCTGCCGGCTAAAAATATTTCCATTGTCGGGGGTTATAAATTATTATTGATTTGTTTAAGAAAATATGTCTTCGACTCCGCTCAGACTGACAGTCAAATTGCGGAGAAGACAGGTAGAAATCGGATCAAAAAACACTTCGACTTCGCTCAGTGTGACATTGGTATTGCAGTGGCGTTGTTACATTTTAATTAATTCATTATCAATTAAATACGATGTCATCCTGAGCGGAGTCGAAGGATCTTTATTCCAGAAGTAAATAAACGAAATGCCTCCTGCATTTATTTTCTTAGCAAAGTGAGTAATTCAGGCGTTGGGTAGCGTATAAGCTTCGAAAAATTCATTTTCCAGAAATCCAGGTCAAGGAGATTGTTATTCTTGTCTTTTGTGAGGGTAATGACCACTTCTATGCCGTCAGAATCCATATATTCAGCCTGAATCAGGTCGCTGTCATATAAATCAGGGTCGCTTCCTGCCAGATTAATACTGCCCATAACTCCACCTTCGTATTCAAAAACCTCTTCTGCAATCGGATAATCAATTGCAGAATATCCGCAATTTGAAAGAAGGAACAGAATCAGTGCCTTCTCCTCTTTTCTGATGATTCTGTGATGCATGGTGTTATTCATTTGAGCTTTTTTGTGAACTTTGTTTCAAAACCTGCTTTTAATACTCATTTCATTTCTCCGCCATCTCTGTTGAAATCTGCCCAGGCCACCATTGCATCCAGCACATTTCTTAATTCCATCCCTGCTTTGGTAAGGCTGTACTCAACAAAAGGAGGCACAACCGGCAAGGCTTTTCGTTCAATCAATTTATCAGTTTCGAGCTGCTTCAATTGCTGAATAAGCATTTTTTCGGTGATGGCCGGAATCAGTCTGCGAAGTTCGCTGTAACGCTTTTTTCCGCTCAGCAGATTGTAAATAATGATAGGTTTCCAGCGCCCGCCGATTTTACCAAGCGTGTAAGTTACAGGGCAAACATTAAGCGCTAACTTTTTGTTTAACTGATTGGTTGACGACTCTTTAACTTGTGTCATTGTTACATACTTCAGGGTAAGTACTTGTAAAATGGTAAGTGCAAATATAACTTTGTTTCATCAAACTAAAACCAAAAACCATGAAAATTATAGTAACCGGATCGCTCGGGAATATCAGCAAACCCCTGGCAGAAAAATTATTGGCTGAGAACCATGATGTAACCATAATCAGCAGCAAAGCAGAGAAAAAACCACTCATTGAAGCAATGGGTGCCAAAGCTGCAATAGGTTCTGTTGAAGATGTGGATTTTCTGACAAATGTATTTAAAGGTGCTGATGCAGTTTATACAATGGTTCCTCCATATTTCGGTGCAAGTGACTGGAAAAAGCACATCGCCCGGATAGGGGAAAATCTGGCAACAGCGGTGAAATCAGCTGGAGTAAAATATGTTGTAAATCTGAGCAGCGTTGGTGCACATATGCCCGAGGGTTGCGGGCCTGTGAGTGGTTTATATTACACCGAAAAGGCGCTAAACAATCTTGAAGGTGTAAATGCGAAACATCTGAGGCCAGGTTTCTTTTACACCAATTTCTATGCAAATATAGGAATGGTAAAACACATGGGAATTATCGGCAGCAATTACGGAGCAGGCACCCCGATGATGCTGGCCGATCCCGATGATATTGCTGCTGTTGCAGCCGAAGAGCTGACCAATCTGACATTTACCGGTAAAAGTATCCGATACATAGCCAGCGACGAGAGAACTGCCGATGAAATTGCCAAAACACTTGGCAATGCCATTGGCAAACCCGATCTGAACTGGGTTGAATTCGGAGATGCCGACAGTCTTTCAGCTATGCAACAAAACGGTTTGCCCGAAGAGGTTGCTAAGAATTATGTTGAAATGGGAACTGCCCTGCGCAGCGGGGAAATGGCCAAAGAGTACAACGCCAGCAAACCTGTTCCGCTTCAAAAAACCAAACTGGAAACTTTTGCTCAGAAATTTGCCGGCGCATATTCGAAAGCATAATCGTTCTAACATAAAACTGTCTCAAAAGCCCTGGATTGAATGGGCTTTGAGACAGTCTCTCCCGCTTAATTAAAATAAGAAAGCAGAAAAATTATACTGAATTATCTGGCAGAAACTCCTTTACCGTTTGCAGAATCAGAATTATCTGATTTTGAAACAGTAACCTTTTCTGAAAAGCCGTCTGAATCATAAATTACACGTCCTTCACCATTTCCGATCCATACCCCACCGGGATTGCCAAAATTATCAAGCATAAAGTTGGCATAATAAAAGTCTTCAATGCCTGTTGGAGTCAATGTTCCGGAAATTACCTGTACCAGCCTGGCTTCATAGCCCGAATAAGTAGAATTTACTTCGGCAAAAACAGTAAAACTATTATTTGTTCCTACAATGTATCCGCCTAAACCGGTTCCGCTTTCAGGCCCATTCAGGTAGTTCATCTTAATTGACAGATTGTCACTGTTCTGATCATAAAAAGTAACCCTGTAATTGGCAAAAACAAATCCTGGAAAATCGTTTGGAATATTGCTTTCCTTTAGAACAAAAGGACTCGCCAGGTATGATGCAGCAATATTTGGAGGAGTTCCACCACCATTAACAGGCATACCAAGGCTTACCATTACATTCAGAATACTCTCAGGAACCAGGTTGTTGATCTCCGCGGTCAAGCCGTTATCCTGAACTTTATTTTTTTCATCTTTCTTGTCTTTTTTACAGCCAATAAAAACAACTGATAAAGCAAAGACAATACTAAAAAACCGGATTGTAAATTTTTTCATTTTGCTATTTTTGGGATGAACCTACTCATAAAGCTTTTCGGCAAACGCTCCTTACTCTGAATAAAAGGATTTTCAGGTGACTCCCAAACTCTCTCAACGAGTTCTGTAATGAAATTACTGTGAAATATTCCGGAGAATGTCAGGGTAGAAATTCGCTGATTGTCTTATCGGATCATTGAATTACCTTTGCCGCTCTTTTCGGATCGGCTGTGTGGAGCACTATGAGTTGGTTCAATAGAAAATGTAAAAATCTTCAACCGGAGTATTTTTATTAAACGAACTTCAATAATAATTGTTTATTCCGGTTTACTTAATCAATACAGAATGACAAATAACAAACCCTGGTTACCATGGATAATGCTGTTTTTCCTGGCTATCGTCTGGGGGAGCTCATTTATACTAATTAAAAGGGGACTTGAGATTTTTACTGCAGGCGAAGTCGGAGCGTTGAGGGTAATTATTACCTGGCTGTTTCTGATTCCGTTTGCGCTGAGACACATTCGTGGATTCTCGCGCCGGCAATGGATGATTTTTTTTGCTGTGGGGATGATAGGAAGCCTGATTCCGGCTTTTTTATTTGCGGCTGCGCAAAAGGGAATCGACAGTTCTCTTGCAGGGATACTGAATTCGCTCACTCCTCTTTTTACGCTTCTTTTGGGGATGGCATTTTTTAAAACCCGTCCCAAATGGTTCAACATTGCCGGCGTTTTTATCGGTTTAGCCGGTGCTATGGGATTGGTTAGCGTAAGCGGAAACGGAAATTTCAGTTTTAACATGGGTTTTGCAATTCTTATTATAATTGCGGCTGTTTGTTATGCCATTAATGTAAATACAGTCAAGGCATTTTTGCAGAATGTTGACCCGATCTCGATCACAGCCCTTTCGTTTTTTACTGTGGGGCCTCTGGCTGCTGTGTATTTGTTTGTCGGAACTCCGTTTATTTCTTCAGCAGCTACTAATCCTGAAATATATAAAGGTTTGATGTATCTGGCAATACTGGCCATTGGAGGAACCGGGCTTGCGCTGATGCTTTTCAACCGGCTGATTCAGATGACCAGTGCAGTATTTGCATCGTCGGTAACCTATTTTATTCCTGTAATCGCTTTGATATGGGGAATAGCCGACGGAGAGCATTTCAGGCCGGGGTTTGTATTGTGGATCTTTTTGGTGATCAGCGGAGTACTGCTGGTTAATACACGCAGCCTTACCGAAAACAGATTTTTCAGATTTATTTCAGGAATTGTGAAATTTTCGCGTTAAATCCTTTGGAATTAGAAATTTATTACTATTTTTGCACCCCCAATAATATGGGCAACTAACTCAATAAAAATATCACAATGTACGCAATCGTTGAAATCGCCGGCCAGCAACATAAAGTTGTAAAAGACCAGGTTATCTTCGTGCATCGTCTTGAAGGTGAAGAAGGCTCTACCGTTGAGCTGAACAACGTAATGTTGTTGGACAACGACGGAGCTGTTACCATCGGACAGCCGACGGTTACCGGCGCTGTAGTTACGGCTAAAATCCTTACGCATTTACGTGGCGATAAGGTGATCGTCTTCAAAAAGAAGAGGAGAAAAGGTTATCAGAAATCGAACGGCCACAGGCAATACCTGACCAGGCTGCAAATTGATGCCATCACTGCCTGAGAAGGATGTATCCAAATCATTGTTTAACGCTAAAAACGAAAAGATATGGCTCATAAAAAAGGTGCCGGTAGTTCGAATAACGGAAGAGAATCGCACAGTAAGCGTCTCGGCGTGAAAATTTATGGTGGACAGGCTGCAATAGCCGGTAACATCATAATCCGCCAGCGTGGTACAGTCCACAACCCAGGCCTCAATGTAGGTATGGGCAAGGATCATACCCTGTTTGCTCTTATTGATGGTGTTGTTGAATTCCGCCGCAGGAAAAACGACAAATCATACGTTTCTGTTCTCCCGCTCGAAACAGCTGAATAGTTGACCTACCATAAAAGAAAATTAAAAGCTCCGTTTCAGGGGCTTTTTTTATTCGTTGTAAACTGAATTCACGGTAACAAATTAGGTCAGATTCATTAATCCATTCTCCTTACCTTTGCCCTTCAAAATTGAATTCCAATGCTTGAACTGAATTACATCCGCGAAAACGCTGCTGAAGTAGCTGAACGACTGGCCATCAAAAATATTGATGCCGCAGAAACACTTCAAAAAATCATTGATATTGACGCCCGCCGCCGCGAAGCACAGAAAAATCTTGATGATAATCTGGCTGAAGCCAACAACATTGCCCGTCAGGTAGGCGAACTTTTCAAAGCCGGCAAAACTGCCGAAGCAAGCGTGCTCAAAGCCCGCACCGCTGAGTTGAAAATTCTTGCCAAAGATCTATCCGAAAATCTTGACAATCTGGTGATTGAGCAGAACAATGCACTGGTGCTGCTTCCCAATGTTCCCCACCCATCGGTTCCCCGCGGTAAAACGCCTGAGGACAACGAGATTGTACATTCCGAAGGCACAATGCCGGAACTTTACGAAGGTGCCGTTCCTCATTGGGATCTGGCTTCAAAATATGATATCATCGATTTTGAACTGGGCAATAAAGTTACCGGTGCAGGATTCCCATTCTACAAAGGACAGGGCGCCAGGTTACAACGCGCTTTGATCGGGTTTTTCCTCGACAATGCCGTGGAAGCTGGTTACCTCGAAATTCAGCCGCCACTGGTGGTTAACGAAGCTTCGGGCTACGGAACCGGTCAGTTGCCGGATAAAGACGGACAAATGTATTACTGTGAAGTTGACAAATTGTACCTGATTCCAACTGCCGAAGTTCCCATCACCAATATTTACCGCGATGTAATTGTGAAGTCAGCCGATTTCCCGATCAAAAATGCTGCCTATTCCAATTGTTTCCGCCGCGAAGCCGGATCTTACGGCAAAGATGTTCGTGGTTTGAACCGCTTACATCAGTTCGATAAGGTGGAGATTGTACAGATTCAACATCCCGATAAATCGTACGAAACCCTTGAAGAAATGCGCGACTATGTTGCCGGCCTTCTGCGAAAGCTCGAACTGCCTTTCCGCATTCTGAAACTTTGTGGAGGCGATATGAGTTTTACTTCTTCGCTTACCTACGATTTTGAAGTGTATTCTGCCGCACAGCAACGCTGGCTCGAAGTGAGTTCGGTTTCAAACTTTGAATCGTTTCAGGCAAACCGCATGAAACTCAGGTTTAAAGATGAAAACGGCAAAACCCGCTTATGCCATACTTTGAATGGAAGTGCACTCGCATTGCCTCGCATTGTTGCCTCGCTTCTCGAAAACAATCAAACCGCTGAAGGTATTCGTATGCCGGCTGCTCTGGCAAAATATACCGGATTTGATATGATCAGATAATATTTTTCACCATCAAAGCAGTTTATCAGATAAAACAATTGTCTGATTCTTCCGTTTTGATTAAAGTGATTGACACCAATCTGATTTCTTAATCAAATAATTTCCCATGAAAAAACTGTTGTTTCTGTTTCTGTTTGCCGTACTGGTTCTTCCACGGAATCAGGCGTTTGCCCAAGCAGTAACCGATGAACAGCTGGGACTGATGTACTTCAACAACAAGGAATTCGATAAAGCATCTGCGTTGTTTGAAAGGCTCTTTAACGAAAAGCCCAACCTTTTCAACTACACCTATCTGATGCAGAGCCTTCTGGAACAAAATGAATTTGACAAAGCCGAAAAGGTTGTCAAAAAGCAGGCAAAACGGTTTCCCGATGATTCAAGATATGTGGTAGATCAGGGGTTTCTTTTGCTGCGATCAAACCAGGCAAATAAAGCAGCGAAAATATTCGAACAGGCCATAAAAGACCTGCCAGCCGATCAGCGAAAGGTGATTGAACTGGCCAATTCGTTTATTACCAGACGCGAAAATGACTACGCCATCCGCACCTATCTCAAAGGCCGTCAAATGCTTGCTCCATTGTATTCGTTCGGGTTTGAGCTTTCGAATCTTTACGAAATGTCAGGCAATTTTGAAAAAATGTCAGATGAGTACATTGCCTTGCTTGAAACCAACCCTGAACTTCTCAATCAGATGCAGGCCAGGCTTCAGAACTCGCTCAACAACGACCCTGAAGGGCTGAAATCTGAAGCATTCCGGATGGCATTGCTGAAAAGTGTGCAGCGCAAACCCGATGACATATTACTTTCTGAAATGATGCTTTGGTTATCTTTACAGATAAAAGATTTTGATGCGGCGCTGATTCAGGCAAAAGCACTCGACCGCAGACTTGGTGAGAATGGAAACCGCGTTTTTTCGCTTGGCGGACTGAGTGTCGGCAACGGATACTATAAAACCGGAGCAGAAGCTTTTAAGTATGTGATTGAAAGATCAGATGATATGAGCCTTGTGGTGCAATCGAAAGTAGAGTTATTGAAAGCTGATTATGAGCAGATTACCCGCTCCTACCCCATCAATTATAAAGAACTCTCCAATCTGGAAATCAGATACCGCAAAACCCTTGATGAAGCCGGGCGAAATCCCCTTGTGTTTCCGCTGATGCGGAATCTGGCGCATCTTCAGGCATTCCACCTCAACAACTCTGCCGGCGCAATTTCCATGCTTGAGGAACTGATCGGGCTTACCCACAACAACCGTTTGCTGCAGGCTGAATGTAAACTCGAACTTGCCGATATCATGCTTTTTACCGGTGAACCCTGGGAAGCAACATTGCTTTATTCGCAGGTTGACAAAGCTTTTAAAAATGAGCCGATCGGGCATGAAGCACGCTTCAGAAATGCGCGGCTTTCGTTTTATATCGGCGAATTCAATTGGGCAAAGGCTCAGCTTGATGTGCTGAAAGCAGCCACTTCCAAGCTTATTGCCAATGATGCCATGTCGATGTCACTGCTGATCAGCGATAATATTGATATGGATAGTTCTACCGTTCAACTTGCCACGTTTGCCAGAGCCGATCTTTTACTCTACCGTGAAAAACCCGGTGAAGCACTGGCTTTGCTTGATTCATTGCTGATTGCGTTTCCCGGTCACCCTATTACTGATGATGCGCTGATGAAAAAAGCTGAAATTCAGCTGAAACGTGGAAACTTTGCAGAAGCAGAAGCCTTGTATCTCTCGGTAATTAAAGATTATGGCGAAGGAATTCTTGGCGATGATGCGCAGTTTTTTATAGCGGAATTGTACGAAAATCACCTCAAAGATTCCGCGAAAGCTATGGCCGCTTATCAGGAGTTGCTGATGAAATATCCGGGAAGTTTGTTTACCGTGGAAGCAAGAAAGAGGTTCAGGTTGTTGAGGGGAGATATGGTTAATTGATTGCGGATTTCAGATTTCGGATTTCGGATTTCTATTTTCTGGTCACTAAGCCTGCCGAAAGGCAATTTCTAATTTCTAATTTCTAATTTCCAACTTGCCCGACTGACTATAAGTCCTTATAATTCAAAGATCAGGTTAGTTGGTCAGGCGGGTTTCTAATTTCTTAAAAACTAGAAACAGTTTTCGACTTAAATCATTTATTTCTTTTCGATAGTTATCGGAGCTTAAATCCGAAAATTAAAAGGTAAACGTTAATACCTAACAAATTGAAATCCTTGAATCTTTGAATCTTTGAATCCTTGAATCTTCGAATCTTTGAATCTTTTAAATCCAAAATTGCATGGAACCAGTAAGAGCTAAAAAACATTTGGGACAGCATTTCCTGAAAGATGAGAACGTTGCCCGAAAAATTGTGGATAGCCTTACTATGCCCGGCAGCGCTGTTCTGGAAATCGGCCCTGGCACAGGTGTGCTTACCAAACATTTGCTGAAACTCCCCATTGAGAAATTTCTGGCCATCGACCTTGACTGGGATTCGATACCATACCTGAAAACGACTTTCCCGGAGGCTGCAGATAGCTTTATAGAAGGCGATTTTCTGAAGATTCCGATTGATGATCTGTTTCCGGGGAATTTCTCAGTTATCGGGAATTTTCCATATAATATTTCCACACAAATACTTTTTCGGGTACTTGAAAACAGAAATCGGGTGCCGGAAGTGGTGGGAATGTTTCAGAAAGAAGTAGCCGAAAGAATTGCAGCTCCTCCTGGAAGCAAAACCTATGGAATTATGAGCGTGCTGCTTCAGGCGTGGTTCGACATTGAATATCTTTTCACCGTAAGTGCGGATGTTTTTGTGCCTCCGCCAAAAGTTCAATCGGCAGTAATACGGTTAAAACGTAATCAGGTGGAATCGCTAGGTTGTGATGAAAAACTGTTTGTCAGTATAGTGAAAACAGCATTCAATCAACGCCGGAAAACCCTGAGAAATGCGCTGAAATCATTCAGATTTTCGCCTGATGCTGCCCTGGAAGAACTACTTACCAAAAGGGCGGAACGTTTGGGTGTTGAGGAATTTGTATATATTACAAATCGGGTGGTGGAGGCGGACTGAAAAGCCATAATCCTTTTCGCCTTGGGTAGGAAGACTAGTCCGGTTATTTGCTTTATCAATCAGCTGGTTCAACCCTTTCAGGGCTGAAGTTACTGATATCCTGCTTAACCGTGGGTTCCGCGAAGGGCTCCACCCACGGTTATTGTTATTGAGCACCTTCGGCGCTCTGTCCTAGTCCCCGAAGGGGGCGAATTTTAAATAACCGTGAGTCTTACATCTTGAAAAGAAGACCTAACAAGTCGGAAGAAGACTTGTTAGGTCACATTCGCCATCCCTTTAAGAATAATAAATTGCTAAACAGACCTTTATTATACGAAAAAGAAGACCTAACAAGTTGAAAGAAAACTTGTTAGGTCACTCCAATTTCATTAAGCATTTTTTTAAGTAGACCTGACAAGCCGGGATAAGCCCTTTCAGGTTTCTATCTTTAATCCCCAAATAATTCCTTTTCTTTTACATAGACCACCTTACCGAATTTTTCCAACGCTTTGGTATTGATGCGTTTTTTGTCACCGACAATGCAGATAACCATTGGTTTATCCGCAATATTACTGGCATAGAATTGCTGGATATCATCAAATTTCAGGTTTTCATAGGCTTTCTGCTTGATGAATGCAGGGTCAGTTTCATAACCCTGGTTTTGCCAGCCTAAAATTTGCGCACTTAAGTCCCTGAAATGGGGGCGTTTGCTCAATGAAGAATTACTCAGGTATTGCTGGATCATTTTGGTACGTTCCGGCTTGGCTGGCATATGGCGCACCAGACTGTCGAAAATGGTGATCGCCTCTATGGTTTTATCAGCCTGAGTGCCAATTTTACCTGTAAAATATCTTTCCTTTCCTTTTAACAAAGGATCCACATATTTAGCTCCGGCACTATAAGCCATTGAGCGGGATTCCCTGATTTCCTGGAGTACCAGACCGGAAAAATCGCCGCCGAAATATAAATTAAAAGCATCTGTTATTGCTTGTTGGTCAGGATCGTACGCGTTGCCATTGGCGAAAAAGTAAATATTGCTTTGGGTAGCTTTTTTCTTATCCACAAAATAAACCGTGTTTTCGGCGTATTGATTCAGATCCATCACCACCGGCGTTTCTACTGATTTACTGCCGCTGGTTTTAAAAACTTTTTGGCAGGTTGCAGCGATCTCCTGAGGCTTCAGGTTGCCGGAATAATGAATGTTGACGCCATATTCCTGAATGGACTTAAACGCAGCTGTCATTTGATCTGCTTTGTAAGACTTTATCTCCTTAAGTCCGGGACGGTCGATAAATTCTGAAGATTGTCCATATTTAACATAACCAACCAAAGCACTGGCCACATTGTCGGGTTCACTTCGCTCCATTTTGCGTTCCGTTTTGGCTGCTTCGTATAAAACACCCAGTTTTGATTGTTCCAGTTCAGGATTTTCAAGTAATAAACCAATCAGTTCAAGCGCCTCATTGAATTTGTCGTCAAAACCGACAACCTCAATGTTGGTGTAGCTTTCGTTGCCCGATATGGAATAGGTGCATCCGCTTGCTGCTATGGCTGCCTTAAAATCATCCAGTTTACTGCCCTGTGGATAGGCCAGATTCATGGCTTCCACAGCATACTCCAACGCTGGAATTGTATGATGTCCGACTTTATAATCAACATTCAGTTGAAAAACATTGTTGGCCGTATTTTTCACACAATACACGTTCATACCTTCTGAGGGTGTAATCTTTTCAACATCTTTATCAAAATCAATAAATTTTTGCTGCAGTTTTGTTTCGGGGATTGCTTCAAATTTCAATGCATAAGGAGAAGATGCATTCTTATTGGCAGTCAGCGGCGTGTAGTCAGGTTTGTCAATTTTTTGCTTTTTGGGGAATCCCATCTTTGAATAAAAAGCCAGATAATTATCCCCATAGTATTTATTGGCAATGTTAATCACATCTTCTCTGGTAATGTCCATCAACCGATCGGGATACTGCAGCAAATCCTCAATGGATTGATATCGTCCGAAGGCAACAGCAAGCATATTTCCCTTATACGTATTCGATTCCATGCTGATCTGGTAATCGCGGAACAGCTCTGTTTTAATGTTGCTGATCATTGCTGTATCAAATTCCCCGGACTTCAGTTTCTGCAATTGTTTCATAATCAGTTGCTCAGCATTGCCAAGCTTTTGTCCCAATATTTTAGGAACAAATAAAATTATGCTTGCGCCTTCATCGTTATAGGGCATATTAATTACCTGAGCTGCCATCATCTTGTTTTCAAGAATCAGTTTGTCCAGCAATCCGGTCTGGCTTTGATTGGAAAGCACCGCATTACAAACCGATAGCGGAATTTCATCAGGATGACCCGCCGGCACTGTCCTGAAACCAAGTATGCCAAGTTTTATCGGGCTCAGTTTCATTTCAACCTGCTCTCTTCCGTTAAACGGCGCCTCTTTATATACTTCACGCTGAGGGATCTCTTTCCGTTCCCATTTTCCGAACTTCGCTTCGATGATCGGCTTGATAATCTCTTTATCAAAATCACCGGTCAGAATAAGCGCCATGTTGTTGGGCACATACCAGGTGGTGAAGAAGTCATACATTCTGGTCAGAGATGGATTTTTCAGATCTTCAACGGTTCCTATCAGCGTTTGTTGGCCGTAAGGATGGTTGCGGTAAAAGTTTTTACTGAAATTTTCGATCATTGAAAATGCAAACATGTCAGAATACATATTTTTCTCTTCGTAAACCACTTCCAGCTCAGCCTGAAAAGAGCGGAAAACCGGATTTTCGAACCGATGGCTGTATAAATCCAGCCATTTTTCAATCTGCGATGGTGGAAAGGCATTGTAATAAATGGTATAGTCAGGTCCGGTGCCGGCATTTACGCCTGTTCCGCCCATGCTTCGCAGCAGATTGAACATTTCGTTGGGAACGGCATATTCATTTGCTTTTAATGACTCTTCATTGATTTCCTTTTGGATATTTTTCCTTACTTCCGGATCGGTTTCTCTGCCCAGCTTATCATACAGCCTGAAAATGCTGTCGATATGCGGTTTTTCAGCTTCCCAATTGATGGTTCCCAATTCCTGAGTGCCTTTAAACAACATGTGTTCCTGGTAATGTGCCATGCCGGTTGCCCCTTTGGGATCGTCCTTACCACCGGCACGAACCATAATACTGCCAAAAACCTGAGGTAAGTTGTGATCTTCATTCAAAATGATGGTCAACCCGTTTTCAAGTTGGTAAACCTCTACATCTATGGGCTTATAGTCGGCGTGCTGAGCTTGCGTTGTTACAATTAACAACCCCAAAAGGACTAAAAGGAAACTCTTTTTCATTGCAGCTTATGTTATAGGATTTGTATAGACCAAATGTAGGGAAACAATTCTATTTCCTATAATGAAACTTCTTAGATTAATTTACGACTTGCCAGGGGCAGCGAAGAAAATTTTATTGTTTAATAAACTTATGTGTTTCAATTACTCCTTTGCCCATAGTACTGATTTTTAACAGATACATACCGGGCTTGAGATTTTGTATTGGTAAATTGGTTGTTCCCTGTTCCAGTTTATAAGAAAAGATTTCAGCTCCGGACAGTGTCAATACGCTTGCTTCAGCTTGTTTCAGCATACATTCTACTTTGAGGTACTCCTTAGCTGGATTGGGAGAGATAAAAGCGCGGTTGATGATAATCTGGCCGGGTTTATTTGAAGTAATCAAACCTTCTCTGTTTAGTTTAATAAAGTACATGTCGTATAAGTCAGTATCATGATTAAACCTGGGGGCATGTATCACAAAACCCCCATCGGAGAGCGGCAATATATATCTGGTTTCATAAAATGCATCTCCCCCGATATAATGCAGATACCTGAGCTGAAGCTGGCTATCTACCTGCCCCGCCATTATCCAACTAACATGTGTAGATGAGGGAGGCCATCCTGTAGCGTTTTTATAACCTGAAAAGAAAATTGTGTCGGGATGTAAACAACCTACACCAGCACCCCAATAGGGTGAATAATCGGCTGTATCTATTGCACCAAAGTTTACTCTACCCAATAAATTAACAGCAGTATCAAATCGGGCAAGCCACACATTATCATCGTTAGTAGAAGGGCCTGGCCTTCTCGCAACATAGGATAGAAGTATAATGCTATCCGGAGTCAATGTAGTAGAGTAGCGCCACGAATCCTGAACTGATAAAGGTATGGTGCTTATGTAATTAAGATTTCTATCAAAGATACTGTAAGAAGGGCCAGAGACTCCTCCAAAAAATGCATCAGCGAACAAATAAATATAATTTTTATCAATACTTTGCAAGAATGAGGGCGAAAAACACCTGTACAGAGTGTCATCATAAAAGACTTCTTGCATAATATTTCCATAAAGATCAACCTTTATAAACATTGGATTAGTTGCACCACAAGGAAATTCACACCTGACCACCGGCATTATCAGGGTGTCGCCTATCTGAAAGATATTGTCAACTGCAACTCTGTAATTCATAGAATCGTAGGAATGATGTTTAGCCCACATCAGGTTGAAATCATCGTCAAGCCCTGCAATCATCAGGCATTTGCTCACAGAGCCGGGAGGCACAGACTCTCCAGTGAGAATGTACCCCCCGTTTGTCAGGCGGTGTATTTTACTGAGAAAGAAGGTAGTGTCATGAAAAGAATACCTGTGACTTGATGTGTCTCCGGTAGCTGAAATATTTAGTAGATAACCACTAATGTAGCTGGTTTGACCGTAATCCTTGCCGGTTAGATTATTCATTGGTGCAATAATACCCCCATTGCCATCATCAATGGCCATATAGGATCCGGTTCTTGTTACTGATGGTATTAATACCTCAAAAGTACCTTGTGCTTGCGCATGAAAAACCAGGATAAACATCAGTAAAACCACCGCGACAATATTCTTCATGGATTTCAATTTTAGTCTGTTTTCGGGCAAAGTGAGATATTTCACATTCCTGTCCATAAGTTTATTTTTTTAAGCAATGATTGGAAAACTGTATTCCGCTATTATACTTTTAGCAGGTAATTCTATCCTGCTAAAATAGAAATAATCCTATAACCAAAATGGAAAAATATCGATGATTGTTTTTTCGAAGTGTGGGTGTTTATTTCCTACATTTGAAATCAAATTCAGTTGAAATCCGGTGCTTTCGGTGATTGCAAAAAATATTGAGGAATTGATGAAGGAATTCAGTCAGATAACCCACATTTTACATTATGAACAAGCTCTTACTCATTTTGTCGCTGCTCGCCATGCTGGCCTGTGAAAAAGAAAATGGCAAAAAGTCATTTGAATGGAAGGATGTTTCGCCGGAATCCACAACCTATTTTCAGGACATTCAGATGCTTAATGAGCACGTGGGTTATGTGGCAGGCTTCATCAATAGCGGGCAATACAACGTTATATGCACTGAAATTCAACCAGCAGATAGCAACAACTATATTTCTTTGGATAATACTTTGCCGTATTTATCCTGTAGTGTGATTGACACGCTACCTTCAGCTTCCATTATGTATAAAACTATTGATGGGGGCAAAAGCTGGAATCCCGTTACACTGCCTTTCTCAAAATACAAACACATGTCGTTTGTGGATGAATACCTCGGCTTTGTGTTGTCGGGCGATGGTTTGTACAAAACGGTGAACGGAGGGTTAAGCTGGCAAAAAATTATGGAAAATACTGCGGTTTATGATTATACTTCAAAATCAAGTGTATTCCAGAAAATTAAGTTTACCGGACCCGATAACGGATTTCTCTATACCAATATTTTTATGGGAGGCTGCGTTCTGGTTTCGGTAAACGGAGATGGTGAGCTCAAAAAAATCATTTCAAACCGAATTCAAATTCCGGCTCCAATATCGTTTATAAACGGAATAGAGCATAACCCGGCCGATCCTGAAGAGGTTTTTATATTGACACATAGGAACTTATACAAATATAATGAAAACGGAGATGAACTGGAACTATTGCAGAATACCAATTCTTTTGAAAAATTAGCCCACGCAGGCGGTTCAACCTGGTATGCCAGTTTCTCCGGAATTTTATCAGTGTCGGATGACACAGGTACTTCGTGGAATAACATATCAACCTTGCCAGTCAGTAATTGCAGCATACTTACCAGTGCCGGAGAAAACTTTGTATGTGTATCAAACAAAATTGGAATTTACATTTCTGATAACGGAGGACTCAATTTCAGGCAAATGTCAAAACCCGATGTTGAAATTACCGATATCTGTTTCCCAACACCGCAGACAGGACTTGCTATCGGACCAAATGGCAGAATATTACGATACTTTCAGGATTGATAATGGTATTCAATGTTTGAGCTTGCTCCGGTAAGTCGAAAAAGAAAATTTGCCACCAAAGCTCCAAAACACCAAATTGCACAAACTATTTTTCATTCTTCGGGTGTACTCATGCTTTAATTCCCATTTCATCATTAGTACACTACCTTACTTTGATAACGTTTCTGATTGATCTATCCTATTAACTATTGACAAAATGAATTACGAAAACAATCCTTCAAGCATCAAGTATTATGTAAAAAAATACCTGCTCGCGAATGCTTCCTTCTACAAGGGAAAGAAAGTAATTGATTTTCCGGCAGGGAATGGAATTACTTCAGGAATTTTGAAGGAAGTTGGCGCCAATCCAATTCCTCTGGATTTATTTACTGAGTATTTTGATGTTGATGGTTTACATTGCACAAGGGCAAATATTCGTGATGGGCTTCCTTTGGAAGGCAAATCTGCTGATGCCCTTGTTTGTCAGGAAGGAATTGAACATTTCAGCGATCAATATCAGGCGTTGCAGGAATTTAACAGGGTGTTAAAGCCAAATGGAACTTTATTGATCACAACTCCGAATTATTCAAATTTGCGTTCTAAATTGAGCTATCTGCTTTCAGAAAGTGAACGGTTTAACTCTATCATGCCTCCCAATGAACTTGATAGTATATGGATGGCGCAGAAAGAAATTACGAATGAAATATATTTCGGACACATATTCCTGATCGGGATTCAAAAATTGAGAGTTCTGGCAAAACTGACAGGATTCAGGATAAAGAAAATTCATTTTACAAGAGTTAAGTCAACTTCACTGGTGTTGATGTTTATTTTTTATCCGTTTATTTTATTGTCAAATTGGATAACCTACACGAAGAATTTAAGGAAGAACAAAGATTACAGCATGGAAACCAAAAAAGCTACCTATGGTGAAATTTTCAGGATTTCCATAAACCCCGGAATCCTGGTTGGGAGCCATTTGATGGTTGAATTTGAAAAAGAACAAGACTTTGAAAATGTAGCACAAGGGCTTAAGAGCAACCACAAAGAGTTTGGAGTGACATAGTTGGTCAGCTTTTGATTGGCTCACATATATATGTGTTAAATACTCTCTGGAAGAAGGTGGGAATCAGTTTAGCATGAAATAACCTAAGTATCACCCGGGCTGTTATGCTGCGTGGCCTTGTATTATAATACCATATTTCATGATCTCGGCAACAACAGGATTTGACATCTGAAAATCAGAAATTTTGAATGGGTGAGGTTCTATAAGCAAATCGTCATCACTGCGAAGCTGCATCAATTGAATCTGCAAATCGATAATATCATCCACATTCCTGAACACGATGGCGATATCAATATCACTGTCAGGGTGATTTGTCCCTTTTGCAAATGATCCAAAAAGTAGTGCACTTTCAATTTGAAATTGGTTACTGATTGAATCAATATATCTTTTTGCAATTTTTATAGCTTCGCTTTTATCCATGTTCGAAGGGTTTTAATGTTTGTAAACCATGTTATTGAAAACTCAGGGGTACATTTTTTATAAAAGTCTTGCTTGTAGTCATCGTATCTGGCGTTGATATTGAAAGTTGAGATTGTGTCAAGCCAACTTTTATATTCATCTTCCAGAGTCAGGCCTGAGAGCATTGCCAGTCGCCTTAAGTCATGAGTTAACGGTGCATGTGCAGCAGTCTTCTGAACTACCATTGCTTTAAGTAATCTTTCAATTACAAGATGTCCAATAAATAAAGCCCAATGAAAATCCTTTGATTTCATTAAGTTGTTCATAGTTTCAAAATCAGCATCCGATCTTGAAATCCAATGATTTGCTATTTTCCCAATGTCAATTTTCTCATTTTCCATACATCAAAAATACAAAATAAAAGTTCTTTTTCTGCTAATTATCATATTCACACAATGCCAAAATAACTTATAGGCAATATTCAACCTTTAAACGGAAAAAATTCTCCTGAATCATTCAAAAAGGTTGCTTCCATATCATTCGGCTAATTTCAATAAGATCACAAGCTGTTGTGAAAATAAAACCCAAGTGTTACATTGTTGATAATGTTTGGTTTAAGATTGATGCGATAATCATACATAACTTTTGTACGCAAACTCAGCCTGAAATATTTAAGAAAAATGAAATGAAAAGCCTGATTGATATCAAACCCATAGCGATATATAAGTTTAAGGTCATCTTTTATCACCCTTGCCTGGCTAAAATTTTCGAAATAGATGTTTTTATAAATCTTTTGGGTTGGTGCAGATATGGTCAGTGAGAAGCCAAAATCGAGTTTTTTCTTTTGTCCTTTTTCCAAACCATACAGATAATCAGTTTGCAGAATATCATAGTATTTCTGATTTTTCATTATCGTGCTCATACCATTTACCAGCCCAAATTCTATTGAGATTCCTTTGCCTGAATATCTCATTCCCGCTGAAATAATCCGGTAGCCCGGCGATTTAAATGACGATTTTGGAGTGGCTATGGTTTTGCCCGTGCTATCAACCGAATAATTAAATTGATTATAGTACTGGCTGCGTGACATATACATGAAATTGGCTGCAATTTTTGAGTTTGCCAGCATATAGGATAGGGAGTTTTTTAAGTTGTACTGGTCAACCTGAATAATAGCTATGCTGTCGAAATACTTGATTATACCGAAATCGGTTTTGTACAGAGAGTTGAATGAAAACTTTCTGAAATACAGATCACCGGATAAAGTAACATTGTAGTAAAAGTAAAAATTACCCTTATCATTTTTATTGTTACTGTTTAAAAGCTGAGTAAGGGCAAATGAAGAATAAAAATCGACCAGATAATGGTATTTTAATTGTTTGCTTTGCAGCTTCTGCGCCAATAGCGTAGAATCAGAAATCAAATCATTTTGACCAAAGCAACAAGAGGTGTTACCAAATAGTAGAAATACAAAAACAATAATGCAAATGGCTTTAGCTTTCCATAACCAGATTATGTTATATTTAGCTAAAGCCATTGGTCAATAAGCATTTACCGATCTTCAGGAATATTTATTTGTTTTAGGAATCCCTTAGAGTGAAATCACAATTTCATAAGTACTGTTTTTCTCAACGAGGGTATATTGCCCTTTTTTTATAGTGATTTCGGCATTGGCTTTGAGCATGGTTGTTACATCCGGGGGAAGTACAAAATCTTCTTCAAGTACAACATTGCTTTTGTTTTGGAAAAACTGTAACATACCCGGATTTTTCTGGGCTATCTCGGTATGAGCAATTGCCACTACAAAAGTACGCTGCTCAGCATCGTATTTAAATTGGCAGTTCATTTCGCCTTTTGGAGAGGTTGACTGGTCGGTTGCCATTCTGCAAAACCCAAAGCCTGAGCAGCTTGTGCTGGATTTCTTTCCGAAAGTAATTGTTCCTGTGCCTTCAATGGGGGCAGTAAAACCCGATAAGACAAACAGAAAGCTAATTGCCAATGTTAAGAAGGTGGTTGTTTTCATGGTGTTTGGTTGTTGCATGGTGAATTGTTCTTTTTTCGTTAGATTGAAAACGCTAATCATACCAATCCTTTTGATAGTCAATGTTTAACAAAATGTGTTTAACTGTAAGCCCACTCTGCTTTTTTTGCCGGTTGATTGTTTCAAACACTGAATTTGACATTTTTGGAAAGAATTTAGCCCAATTACTAAAAATATAATAGTCAGGAGTTTCCAGATTTGTTTGGGCATCAACTAAAATAAAGTGTTCAATGACTCTATAAAAATCAGTAGAATCGCCAATTTCAATTATGGTGTCATTTGTATTAAAAATAAGGTCAATTTTTGACCAGTTGCACTGTGTATTGACTTCATTGGTAACAGGATTTTTCTTATTGTTGAAAACAAATACATCAGGAACTCCGAGTCTACCTTCCTTTTGAAGCATAATAAAACTCTCTTCCGATTTGATTCTCCAAAGTTCATCGTAATTAACTTGCCGGTCTCTGCAATATGTTAAAATACTTAATGAATCCTCTCTTTGTGGGCTTTTGTATTCTCCTGTTATTCTCAAAACAATTTTTGAAATTGGAGAGCAAGAGTATAATGAAACTAAAAGAGAAGCAACCAAAACTTTTTTTAAAGAAACTCTCATGTCAAATTAGATAGAAATTAATGATTGTCTTTGAAATCTTCTATTAGAACTTTTCTGCTTGTATTTCAGCATATTACACAATTTTATATTTAGTGTAATGATTCGAAAATCAAAGAAATAAGCTTAACAGTTGCTGCTTAAATGTTCAAAATAAAGGCCTATCAAACTATTAAGTTAGGCCTTTATTTTTTGAAAGCATTTAAAGAGTGAAGGTAATGTAATATATACCATCTTTATAACTTAGCGGATAAGTTCCAGCTTTTATTACCAATGGCTTTGAAGCTTTTGCAGCATTGTTTATATCCTCAGGAAAAACAAAATCTTCGTCAAATGTAACAGAGGTTTTCTTTTGAAAATAATTAATTTTGTCAGGCTGATATCTCAAAATATCTGCCTCTTGTATTCCAATAGTAACACTTTTAGCATCATCGCTAACTTGAAGGGTTCCTTTTGACATGTTTTCAGTCCCTGCTCCAATATTTTCAATTGAAATCCTGCAAAACCCAAATTGAGGGCATCCAGTTACTGGTTGTCCATTAATTTTCTTTTTTCCTATTTCGACTTTTACAGTTATCGTTGGTCCAGCAAAAGCACTACTAAAAAGGATTCCGATAAGGGCAATAAAAAATATTCTTTTCATTTTTTTCATTTTTGATTAAGAATTCCGACAGATACCAGTCGGGGTGGTTCATTCCTTTCTCGCGGGAATCTTTTTCTATACAAGGTATATGTTTTTCGCGCCGGTTCATTCCATTACTTCACTCATCAAAACCGGATAAAATGAGTAAACTCAACCCTATATTATGTAGTAATTACATAAAAAACCAAACAGCGGATTGATTTCCTGTTTAATTTATTTATCTTTGCAGAGCCTCTTGTTGGATTTGGTTAAAACTGGTTTATCGCTATTCTGGTTTTCGGCCCCAATCGGAGGCTTTTTTATTGGTTAAAGGTGGCTGGCCTTTTTCTATTATTGATGTTTGTGAAAAGAAACTACATCTATTGTTTACGATCGCAAATTTATTCAGTTAACTCCATACGAAATAGATGGAGTTCCATAAATTTTTTAATTTTTTCAATCAATTATAAAGTAAGTTATTCTTCATTAAAGTTGAAAAACTTACATTCTTTCGTATAAATAATCCTGTTACTCATTTTGAAATAGAAGGAGTACCATAAAATTTACTTTTCGATCTCAATCAGGTAATACGTTTTACGGCGGGTACAATAGCCAATATTATGCCCATCTTCTCTCAAAAGAGCCAGATATTTCTCAGCTGTAGGAATGGAAACACAAAGCCGGTCAGACAATTGACGGGCGTTACCAGTGTTTTGTTTGCTTATTAAAGAAAGCAGATAATCCAGTTTTTGTTTTTTATCGAGGAATCTCATAATAGTGGTGTATTAATAAAAAAATAATTAGATAAAAAATTTAGTTCGAATCAAAGAAACAACTTGGCAAACTGCTAACCCTGTACTCAAGGCCTTACCAATGTCCTATCTCAAATTATAAATAAAAGCCATGCTTGCAATAGCATATTGCTTATTCTGCGTGATTAAAAATTTGGCGGTCTTTAAGTACATAAAAAAGATTACGTGAAATAATTATTTTTTGTAATACAGCCTAGGTTACGGTTTTCTTTCTTTAAGTTCTGCCTATAATTACTTATGAAAGTTAACTCTGGCAATAATTTACAAAAGTATAATATTTACCTTTTCATTGCAAATTTCAATAATCTGTAAAAGCATTTTTATTTTTATGATTATTAATAACATTCTTGTCTTTCTGGAATCCTGACTTCGGGGTTCGGTTGTTGACTGATTGCAAATCAATTTGTATAGTTTTATCACTACTTCACAATAATAACAAAGAAGAATCCCTCTTTCGCTATATTTGCACCCTATACACCTATTCCTTTTACCTCTTGCCAAAAAGAACTTATTTTCAGGATATTGCCGGAGTTTTGGGCAGCAATGTGTTCACACTTTTTACCAACTTCGGGCTGGTTATTCTGCTTGGACGTATGCTGGGCCCTGAAATGTACGGACTATACACCGCCTTGCTTGTGGTTCCGTTGCTGGTTGTCAGTTTTTTTCAGATGGGCATAAGACCCACCACGGTTTTTTTGATTGGGTCAGGAAAAGAGGATGAAAATAAGGTGGTTTCGGCCATGCTGACCGTGCTGATTTTTACGGCTTCTTCGGGTGTAATTTTCAGCGCTGTTGCATACTTTTTTGTTGGAACTGAAGGTTATACATTGCTGCTTATAATAATGGCTCTGCTTACCATTCCCATGCGTCTGACTTCCATTTATACCGGCGGTGTTTATCTGGGAAAGGAAGAAATTCCAATCACCAATATGATGAACTGGCTTACAGGTCTTCTTACGTTGGTGCTGGCAATTATTATGGTTTATTTCCTGAATATGGGGCTTTTTGGTGCGGTGGCATCCATGATGCTGGCTAACACTATAGTTGCAGTGGTTGCCATTTCTATGCTTGTCCGGCGGTTTAAAACAAGGATTTCGTTAGGCAACCCGCTAATCGGCCGAATGCTGAAAACCGGTGTGGTTTACGCCCTCTCATTTCTCACGATTCAACTGAACTACCGGCTTGATGTGATCTTGCTGAAAGTACTTTCAGAACCCCGCGAAGTGGGAATTTACGCTCTGGGTGTGTCAATGGCTGAGTTGCTCTGGCAGATTCCCCTTGCCATAAGTATTGTGGTGATGAGCCGCAGCGCCAATGCATCTGACAAAAAAGCACTCAATGAAAGTACAGCGCGACTGCTGCGGATTTCTCTGATTTTGGGCGTATTTATTTCTGCCGGAATTGTTATTCTGTCGCCTTGGCTGGTTCCTCTTGTATTTGGCGAAAAGTTTACTCCCAGCGTTCTTGTTATGCAAACCATTATGCCCGGGATACTGATGATTATTACTTTTCGCATCCTCAGCGGGCAACTGGCCGGAACCGGGCATCCCGAAGCCGCGATAAAAGCGTTTGCTCCGGCAATGGTTCTGAATGTTGTTTTAAACTACCTCTGGATTCCTGAATATGGCGCCAACGGTGCTGTGATGGCAACCAACCTGAGTTATTCCCTGGCATCTGTGGTTTATCTTTTTATTTTTTCGCGAATCAGCGGAATGCCGGTGAAAGAGATTTTCAGGTTTGGGAAAGAGGACTGGAGTTTTGTAAAACGATTCATCGACAGGAAAAAGAAGCCTGAAAGCAGGAATGAGCGTTGAAAATTGGATTTTTTTTGAAGAACAAAATATAAAGAAGACCTCACAAGTTGGAAGAAAACTTGGTAGGTCACAATCATCATTTCAACAGTTGAATAAATAAAAAGAAGACCTAACAAGTTGAAAGAAGACTTGGTAGGTCACAATCATCATTTCAACAGTTGAATAAATAAAAAGAAGACCTAACAAGTTGGAAGAAAACTTGTTAGGTCATTTATCAGGCAGAAGAGGTGCCCTATTTGAAAAACCAACTTACCGTTGCTACAACTTTAGAAATTAAATTAGAAATTAGAAATTGGGAATTATTCCACAATCAACTCATCCACAAAAATATAGGCTTGTCCGCCGGCACCCAGATGCCAGGCAGGAATGGTGCCAAAATTCACAGCTTTTACTTTGATGTATCTGCCAGATGCATTTACTTTTGAACCCAGATCAGTAACGTGCATTTCGTAATCGTTGGCAGCTACCTGATTTTTTATGTTGGCAATCTCTTTGAAATTTATCCCATCATCAGAAATTAAGAAGGAAACTTCTTTTGGCATCCATATCCACGAACGAACATCCTGAATAAAGCCTGCTGCCACCCTGCGAACCGGTTTTTTACTTCCCAGATCAACTATGGCTTCAAAATCAGTTCCCTGATATCCCTGCCAGCCACCAAGGCGCCAGTTACCGGCACCGCGCAATCCGTCAATCAGGGCTTCAGGCCCGCCGGCACTGTAGTTCTGCTGGTATTCGGATTTTAATTCTACGGAACGGGTTACATCTATTTTTGTAAAATTCCCTTCAATATAGTTGCTGTAGCCGACTCCATCTTTCCAGGCAATGGCTTTTAAAGTTGTGGTTTTGTCGAGTATAACCGGCGCGGTATAGCGTGTTGAATTGCGATTGGGGACTGAACCATCCAATGTGTAATATATTTCACAATCGGGTATAATGGTTGCAATACTCACCGGCATTGGCTCCTTTATTCTTGAATCTTTTGCTTCAAGGTAAGGAACCGGCAGAATCAGTTCTTCACCTATGTGAGTCACCGGCTCATTTCCTTCACCTACACCCCAGCTTTCGTTGGGCTTGCTGCCCATTTCGAAAACAAGATGCCCGCCATTCATTATTTCGCTGTGCAGAATGTACGACTTTGGATATGCTTCCCCGTTAAGGGTAACCGATTGAACGTAACAATTCTGCTTTGAGACCTTATTGGCAGTAATTTTAAATACTTTCCCGTTCTCAAGGTTGATTTCCATTTCGGGAAACCATGGAGTGCCGATGACATATTCGGGTTGTCCCGGTGTTACCGGATAGAATCCCATGGCACTCATTATCAGCCATGCCGACATTTGTCCGCAGTCTTCGTTTCCGATAAGTCCATCGGGCTGAGGGGTGTAAAATTCATCCATAATCTGTCGCACACGCTGCTGTGTTTTCCAGGGTTGCCCGACAAAATTATAGAGGTACGCCATATGATGGCTGGGTTCATTTCCCTGCGCATACTGTCCGATAAGTCCGGTAATGTCTTTCATATCGCGGCCGCCAACTTCAACCTCTGTGTTGAAAAGTTCGTCAATCTTTGCGGCTAGTTTGTCCTTGCCCCCATGAAGTTCATAAAAACCGGTAACATCCTGAGGCACATAGTAACTGTAATGAAACGAATTGGCTTCGGTAAAATGCCAGTCAACCGTGGTTGGATCGAAAGGGGTGAGCCAGCTGCCGTTCAGTCGCGGACGCATAAAACCTGTGGATGGATCAAATATATTTTTGTACGATTGTGCCCTGCGGATGTATTCGCGGTAAATATCATCTCTGCCCATATCTTTGGCCATCACGGCAACGCACCAGTCGTCGTAGGCATATTCGAGTGTTTTTGAAATAGACTCATGCTCTTTATCGCCCGGAATATAACCATACTTCTTGTAAACATCGAGTCCGAAATGATCCTGAGCAGCGCTGTGAATCATGGCTTCGAGTGCTTTGTTTCCGTCGTAACCGCGGATACCTTTCATCCAGGCATCGGCAATTACTGAAATGCCATGATTGCCGATCATACACCAGGTTTCGTTTCCGGCAAGCTCCCAAACAGGAAGCAAACCACCTTTGTCATACATATTGAGCATGCTTTTCACAAAATCGTTGGTGCGCTCCTGTTCAATGATGGTCATCAACGGATGCCAGGTGCGGTAGGTATCCCACAACGAAAAAACGGTATAGTTTGTAAAGTCAGCAGCTGTGTGGATATTTCTGTCCATTCCGCGGTAACGTTTGTCAACATCCATAAAGGTATTGGGCTGCAGAAAAGCGTGGTACATTGCTGAATAAAAAACCTTGTTCTGATCTTTGCTTCCACCTTTAACCTTGATTTTGCTCAGCTCCTTATTCCATGTATCCTGACTTTGTTTCCTGATTTCATCAAAATTCCATCCGGGAATTTCTGCGCTCAGGTTTTTGAAAGCTCCGTCAGAATCAACCGCTGAGAGCGAAACTTTAACTTCGATCTGCTCCCCTGCTTCGGTTGAGAAGCCGGCAAAAGCCTTGATGTTGGTTCCTTCGGCGCGCTGAATTGCCTCCTGTAAAGTGTCGTTGATTGCAATTCCTTTGCGGGAAAATGGCTTTGAGAACTCCATATGGAAATACCAGACCATATCCTTTGCCCAATTTGTTGAGCGGCGCATTCCACGGATTTCGGTATCGCTCACAAATTCAATCCACGATTCCAGCACATGATCGCGGTGCTGAAGGTCGATGATGATGTTTGCAGCATCGCTTGCCTGAAATGTATAACGGTGGTAACCTACACGGGTTGTGGCAGTCAGTTCGGCCAAAACATCCGGTTTATCAAGCAATACGCGGTAATATCCGGCTTCAGCTATTTCGTTTCTTTTGCTGAAAGGCGAACTGTAATCTGTATTTTTAAAGACAGGCTCACCCACTACAGGCATAATAAGAATATCGCCGTAATCGCTGACCCCGGTTCCATTCAGGGCAGTATGTGCAAAACCATACATTATGCTATCGGTAAAATGATACCCTGAGCAACCGTCCCAGCCATCGAGGCGGGTTTGAGGACTTAGCTGCACCATTCCAAACGGAACAGTAGCTCCGGGGTAGGTGTGGCCATGGCCGCCAGTGCCGATAAACGGATCAACATACGAAACCGGCTCTCCGGTTTCAGGTGCCGGCTGACAGCCTGAAAGCATTAAAACTGCCATCAATACAAAGAAAGGAAATCTGATTTTTCTCATTTTCAACTGGTATTTCGTGGAATTTTGGTTAAAATGTTTGTGGTACTGAATTTAGCATCTGTTTGCCTCCTTAATCTATTCCTTCAATCCTGAAAGTCCAGGCATAATGACCAGGCATTTCGTTGTATGAAACTGCGCTCAGGTCTATCTGAAGCAGACCATTCTGATGCTTCCACGGGAGAGGTTCTTCGCGGCCAAGCAGACTTATTTTTGATCCTGCCGGTGGTTGAGGAACAGGCAACAACAGTTTATTGCCCGGCCATTCAAAACAAACAGCATATAAGTTGTTGTGGTTGCGGGTATATGCAATATATTGCCTTTCAGACTGATACACTGCTTTCAAGCCATCTCCTGCATTCAACCCGGCTTTTGTAAACAGATTTTGCTGAGGAATTACTTCTTTGCCAAGTGATTTACTTTCCCACGACAGCGAAATGGATGCATTCTGAACGTCTTCGCGATATTCAACCTTAATGGGATAGAATTTCCCCTTTTCCATTCTGACTTTGCTGCTTGCTGACGATACCTTTGCTTCGCGCATGGCTTCTGAATCGGTGCCTTCAGCAAAAGTTTCCCATTGATCGAGAACAAGTTTTCCGTCAATGTAAAGACGCATTCCATCGTCAGCTGCAGCTGAAAAAGAAAATTGCTCTGAAAAATCAGGTTTGATGAATCCGGTCCATTCGGCTGTAAAATGATCTTCAATAACCGGATAACCCGGTGAATTTCGAACCCAGTTAAAATTAACCTGAGCATCAGTCCGTTCAAGTCTGACAGGCTTATTTTCCCCGCTTTTTTTCCACTGCGTCGCGCCGTAAATGGCTTCACCATTTATTTCAAGCCATTTGCCAAGAGATTCGATCCTCTCCTGCTGAAGCAGCGGAATTTTTCCATCGGCAGCAGGACCAACATTAATAATCAGTCCACCGCCATAAGCTACTGTTCTGACAAAGAGGTGAATGAGTTCTTCAGATGTCATATATGCTGATAGCTTTTCGTTGCGGTTGAGCCCGAACGAACGCCCGAGTCCACGCACCTCTGCCCATGGCCGGTCGGTATCTAATCCTCCCGAACTGTACTCAGGTGTTTTAAACCCGATATCGGCGCCGTGTCCCCAACGATCATTTACTATTGCATCGGGTCCAACCAGATTATAGTACCATGAAATCAGCTCACGTGCATGCCAGTCTTCGGCGGTGTTATACCATTCTCCATCGGTAAAAATAAGATCGGGGCGATAAGCCTCAACCACTTCCTTAAATTGGGGAATCATATGCTGATCCACGTAAGTTTTGATGGAATCATTCGGATCATCGTACCACCTGTGAAGCGGATGACCCCATTCGGGAAGTGAATAATACAGTCCGAAACGGATATTTTTCTTCCTTACTGCCTCTGAAATTTCTCCAACAAGGTCGCGTTTCGGACCAACATCCACGCTGTTCCAACCGGGTGCATATTTGCTTGGCCACAGGCAGTATCCGTCGTGATGTTTTGAAACAAGCACGATATAACCTGCTCCCGACTTGCTAAAAATCTCTGCCCATTCGTCTGCATCAAAAAGCTCTGCTTTGAATAAAGGCGCAAAATCACGGTAAGTAAAATCTTCGCCGTAATTCTTTTTCATAAAATCAATACGGTTTTGCGCTCCAGCCTGAAGTCCGCGCAAATACCATTCGGCATATGACTCAGCACCCCCGTATGACGGAACAGAATATACACCCCAGTGGATAAAAATACCCAGCTTGGCATCGGTAAACCATTGCGGATAGGCCCGGCTCTGAAGTGTTTCCCAACTGCTGGCATCGCTATTGTCCTGCGATTTCAGCCCTGTCGAAATTATCAGCAGCATAATGAGAAGAACTGTTTCCTGAAATTTAATCGCTTTTTTCATAGGGCGAAGATTAAATTGATTGATCGTTCAGAATATTTGGTTTTGACCGATGCTCCTTTGCAAATCTACAACTCTTTTGAAATATTATGCGCCTTTTTAATTTTTTTTCAGAAGTCAATGAAAAACATAAACTGAATCGTATCTTTGTACCTAAATCGGCATTCCTTTGGGATGATTGAACAACACAATTTCTACATCATAAACCAAACATTAATGCATTACAATCCTCTTTCGAAAGTTGAAAACGCTTTTGCCCGTATTTCGGGAATTGAAAGCACCTCAACACTGACTCCTTATATAATTACTGAAGATTTCCCGAAACTCGGATTACTCACTTCACTGCGGTTTCTTGAGTGGGTTTCGGAAAACCCCGAAGGCGTAATCAGCCTGCCAACCGGAAAAACTCCGGAGTACTTTATCAAGTACACTCATTTTCTTCTTGAAAACTGGGGAAAACCGGAAACAAAAATTTTTCTGGAAAAATACGGACTTGCCGGATTAGCAAAGCCGGATTTAAGTGGATTGCATTTCGTGCAGATTGATGAATTCTATCCGATTTCACCACTTCAGCATAACTCGTTTTTCAACTACGTTTCGGAATATTACATCAAGGGATTTGGTCTTGATCCCGCAAAAGCCCTGCTGATCAATTCCGATGAGATTGAGCTTTGCCAGGGGAAAGCCTATAGTGAGATATTTCCGGATTACATAATTGACCTCTCGTTGCGTTATCGCGAAGCAAAATCGGAAGAAGAAGAGCTGAAAAAAGCATCCATATTCAGGATTGATCAATGGTGTTCGGAGTATGAGCAAAAAATCAGGGAGAAAGGTGGAATTGGTTTCTTCCTTGGAGGCATAGGCCCCGATGGGCATATTGCTTTCAATACGCGGGGATCGGATTTATATTCAACCACACGTCTCACTCAAACCAATTTTGAAACACAGGCAGTGGCTGCAGGCGACCTTGGCGGGATAGAAATTTCACGAAACCGTCTGGTTATTACCATCGGGCTGGGAAGCATAACCTATAATACTGACGCTGTGGCTATTATATTTGCGGCAGGCGAAGCAAAGGCAGAAATTGTAAAAGCTTCCCTTGAAAATGAAATGGATACTGTTTATCCGGCAACGGTTCTTCAGCGGCTTAAAAATGCAAGATTCTACCTCACATCCGGTGCTGCCTGCCGCCTGAACGACGCTGTTGAACGGTTCTACAAAACCGGAGAATGGACCCACGCTAAAACCGAAAGAGCCATCATTGACCTTTGCACCAAACTCAATAAATACGGGCATCACCTCACCTTGGAGGATCTTGAAAATGATCCGTGGTGCAAATTAATTCCCGGCCTTGATCTGAGTGCAGTTGAATCGGTGGTTGAATCGGTAAAGTTGAAAATCGGCAAAGGCATTGAGCGGGATGAAAATCAGGTGATTTATCACACCGGCCCACACCACGACGATATTATGCTTGGCATTATGCCCTATACCAACCGTCAGATGCGCTCGCTCACCAATGATGTGCATTATGCGGTTATGACATCAGGATTTACCGCTGTAACCAATCATTTTTTAATCAGTGTGCTTGACGATACGCTGGCGATGATGGAAAGGGATGAAATTCAGATGATCTTTTATCCCGATTTTTTCAGGGAAGGCTATATTTATAAATGGGATAAGGATGTTTATCATTTTCTGGACAATGTAGCCCGGCACAACGATTACGAAAAACGCAGAGGCTTGTGTCACCGTTTGGTCAGGTCGGCTGTGGAAATATGGAAAGTTGCCGATCGGTTTGAACTGAAAAAAGTGCTGAATCAGATAAACAGATTGTTGCGTGAGAGTTATGACGGGAGTAAAAATCCGCCGGAAATTCAAACGCTTAAAGGCATGCTCCGTGAGTTTGAAGAGGAGCTGGTTTGGGCATATTATGGAGTTCAGGTGAAAAATGTGCATCATTTGCGACTTGGATTTTACAAAGGAGAAATCTTTACTGAAAACCCTGAGAAAGACCGTGATATGCTTCCGATTCTGGAGCAGTTAAGGTCAATCAAACCTGGAATCATCAGCCTGGCGCTCGACCCCGAAGGCAGCGGCCCTGACACCCACTACAAAGTTTTACAGGCAATAGCAGGCGCCGTAAAAGAATGGAGCCGCGAAACAGATCTTTCGAACCTCAGGATTCTGGGCTATCGCAATGTATGGTACAAATTCCATCCTGCAGAAGCAGATATGATTGTCCCGGTTTCGCTCAACTCGCTGGCGGTGCTCGAAAAGTCTTTTGCCGAAAGTTATATGAGTCAGGTAAATGCCTCATTCCCAAGTTTTGAGTACGATGGACCGTTCAGTGCACTTACCCGCAAAACATGGGTAAAACAGCTCAAACAGATTCAGTTGCTGCTCGGGAAAAACTATTTCTACGAAAATGAAAAAGCGCTGCTCAGGGCTACCCACGGGCTGGTTTACATCAGGGAGATGAATGTTGAGCAGTTTGTGGCCATTGCCGATGAATTAAAGAAGCTGTCGGAAGGAACTCCGGTTTAACTGCTGACACTTATTCAGTTTTCAAACTTCCTTATACCAGATGCCTTCATGATTTTCAATCCTATCCAGCGGGTGGGGATAATCTTTCAGCAAAGTTTCAACCTTTTGGGCAATGCCTGAAATAAAATCGGCAGGTTCAAGCAGCAATGAAATTTTTGCATCTTCAGCGGCAAGCAGCATTACTGCTTTTCTGATTTTTCCGGCGGCAAGTTCAAAGCTTTCCCGTGTCATTTCGTACTTCTGGTTTTCAACATTCTCCTGCCCTTCACACAAGCGGTAACCCAGTTGCGTATTGTATCTGATTGCATTGGAATTGCTTCGCAGAATGTGTGCAAACTGTTTGTTCCAGTTCAGGAAGTAAAAAGTGGCTTCAATTCCTGCAACAGAAACCAGGTAAGGGACAAATGTGGCATAAAACTCAGTACGGCCAAGAAAAAGTCCGGATTCAGAAGTACGGGCTTCCCAATTGACATTCTTGTCATTCAGCAATCCGATTTTTTCACCTTTGTAATGAATCATCAGATAATTATTCTGGAGATTATCGATAGACTTAAACCAGGCAATCTGCTGTTCTGGCGAGATAATATCACGATACTCCATATTCAGGCGCACAGGATCGGAGTTGCGCCATTGCCGGACAAGCTCAATATCTTCCTGTTTGAGTCGTTCAAGTGTGATGCCGTATTTAAAGAGTTTCATTTATTACAATTTGTTGACCCTTCCGGCAAAAATACAAATACCAAAGCAAAACAAACTGCTTAGGGGTGATATTATTAAAAATTATATATGGGCAGGATTATATTCGCCCCCTTCGGGGACGCAGTTCCTATTTTCATCCGCCAACCGTGGGTTCCACTTCGCTACACCCACGGTTATTTGAAATTTGCCCCCTTCGGGGACAGCATCATCACATCTGCCAGCCGTTCGCTTTCTTCGGAGAAGTAATCAGAGCGCCGAAGGTGCTCAATAACAATAACCGTGGGTGAAGCTCTTCGTGAAACCCAAGGTGAGAAAGAAGCCAACCGTGGGTTCCACTACGTTACACCCACGGTTATTTGAAATTTGCCCCCTTCGGGGACAGGTCAGAGCGCCGAAGGTGCTCAATAACAATAACCGTGGGTGGAGCTCTTTGCGGAACCCACGGTTAGGAGGCAACAATGTACCACCAGCCCCGACAGGGGTTGAACCAGTTTTTACGCTAAGGAAAAAACCGCTCGTCAATTTCTATTCCCATCTCCTTTAATAATCGGCGATATTCTTCTATAAAACTTTCATGTTTATGGTGTTCCCGTTGATTTTCAATATAATTAGAAATCATATTTTTATCCCGAAAGGCATAAGTTAAAGCTCCATATCCATCTGCCCAACCTTTGAACTTCGGAAAACCAGGGTGCTTTTTTAACCATAAAGAACTTGCAGTTTTAATATCCCTCATATAATCAGCTAAGGCCACTCTCGTATTCAAATCCGACAAAAAATGCAGGTGATCTTCTGTACCGTTTATCTGATAAAGAAAACAGTTTTTGTTGTTTATGATACCCGCAATGTAGGCATAAAGCTCATCAGAGTGATCAAGATTCAAGGTGTCTTTTGTATCTTTCGTATGGAAGATAACATGATAGAGAATTTGTTTGTAACTTGACATATAATAAGGGATTAGGTGAATTGTTATTACAAAGATAATTACATTTCTATTCGCCCCCTTCGGGGACGCCGTTTCCTCTTTTCATCTGCCAACCGTGGGTTCCACTGCGTTACACCCACGGTTATTTGAAATTCGCCCCCTTCGGGGACAGCATCATCACATCTGCCAGCCGTTAGCTTTCTTCGGGGAAGTAACCAGAGCGCCGAAGGTGCTCAATAACAATAACCGTGGGTGGAGCTCTTCGCGGAACCCACGGTTAGGAAGGATAAAAGTAGTCGCTGCCCCAAAGGGAAGCACAGTGCAGAGCGCCGAAGGTGCTCAACAACAATAACCGTGGGTGGAGCTCTTCGCGGAACCCGCGGTTAGGAAGGATAAAAGTAGTCGCTGCCCCAAAGGGAAGCACAGTGCAGAGCGCCGAAGGTGCTCAATAATAATAACCGTGGGTGAAGTTCTTTGCGAAACCTAAGGTGAGAAAGGATATTTATTCGCCCCCTTCGGGGACACAGTTCCTATTTTCATCCGCCAACCGTGGGTTCCGCTTCGCTACACCCCCGGTTATTTGAAATTCGCCCCCTTCGGGGACAGGTCAGAGCGCCGAAGGTGCTCAATAACAATAACCGTGGGCGAAGCTCTTTGCAGAACCCACGGCTAACAAGGGAATAAGTAACTGCAGCCCCAAAGGGAAAACATGATGTGGAGCGCCGAAGGTGCTCAATAACAATAACCGTGGGTGGAGCTCTTCGCGGAACCCACGGCTACGAATGATACGAGTAACTGCAGCCCTGAAAGGGTTGAACTGTAAAAACTATTCCATTGCACATTTGTTATGCATAAAGAGATAGTAATAACAGAGAAATCCGGAATGATTTAAGTATTTTGAAACCTGAATCGCACCTCAGTTATGGCAAAATCAGTATCTTTGCCAGCTATCTTAATTTAATCTAATTAAGTACTCAAATAAGACAACAAGGGAAATGGAAAAAGACCCTAACAATATACTTGACGAAGTAACGCAGGGCGAATACAAGTATGGCTTTTACTCTGATATTGAGATGGAAACAGCTCCTATGGGCTTGTCGGAAGACACCATCCGTTATATCTCGGCCAAAAAGAATGAGCCGGATTGGCTTTTACAGTATCGCCTGGATGCATACCACAAATGGCTGAGCATGACTGAGCCAACATGGGCGCATATTCATCATCCGCCAATTAATTATCAGGAGATTATTTTCTATGCCGCTCCAAAAAAGAAAAAGGAGTATGCAAGCATTGATGAAATTGATCCTGAGCTTATTGAAACTTTCAACAAACTTGGAATTTCTCTGGAAGAGCAAAAAAGGCTTACCGGAGTTGCCGTTGATGCGGTGATTGATTCCGTTTCGGTAAAAACAACTTTCTCAGAAACGCTTGAAAAGCAAGGCATTATCTTCTGCTCATTCAGCGAAGCCGTGCAGAAAGTTCCTGATCTGGTAAAGCAATATCTTGGCACCGTAGTTCCGGTTCACGATAACTTTTATGCCGCCCTTAATTCAGCGGTTTTCAGCGATGGCTCGTTCTGTTATATCCCGAAAGGGGTGCGTTGCCCGATAGAATTGTCCACCTATTTCCGCATCAATGCAGCAAATACCGGACAATTTGAACGCACACTCATCATTGGCGACGAAGGCAGTTATGTGAGCTATATGGAAGGCTGTACCGCTCCGATGCGCGACGAAAATCAGCTTCATGCGGCCATTGTCGAAATCATTGCGCTCAAGGATGCCGAAGTAAAATACTCAACTGTGCAGAACTGGTATCCGGGAAATAAAAAAGGCGAAGGCGGCATTTACAACTTCGTTACCAAACGGGGAATCTGCAAGGGAAACAACTCCAAGATATCGTGGACACAGGTAGAAACCGGCTCGGCCATTACCTGGAAATATCCAAGTGTGGTGCTGATGGGCGACAACTCAGTGGGTGAATTTTACTCGGTTGCCGTTACCAACAACTACCAGCAGGCCGACACCGGCAGCAAAATGATTCACCTTGGCAAGAACACCAAAAGCACCATTATTTCGAAGGGAATTTCAGCCGGACATAGCAGCAACAGCTACCGCGGACTGGTTAAAATGACCAAGAGAGCGGAAAATTCACGTAATTTCTCTCAATGCGATTCACTTTTGCTTGGCGATAAATGCGGTGCACATACTTTCCCTTACATCAAAACCGAAAACAAAACTTCGATTGTAGAACACGAAGCAACCACTTCAAAAATATCAGACGATCAGCTATTTTACTGCAATCAGCGCGGCATCAGCACCGAAAGTGCCATTGGCCTGATTGTTAACGGTTACGCCCGTGAAGTGCTGAAACAACTGCCTATGGAATTTGCTGTGGAAGCGCAAAAACTGCTATCGATCAGTCTTGAGGGAAGCGTTGGTTAAGTGATTTCGGATTTCGGATTGCGGATTTCGGATTGCGTTACCTACAGCTTTCGGGATTAGAAATTAGAAATTAGAAATTGGAAATTTCTCTTCCTTCTTTCTTCTCAAAAAAAACTAAAACAAACCAAAAAACATTATGCTTAGCATTAAAAATTTACGGGTTTCAATCAATGGAAAAGAAATTCTCAGAGGCATAAATCTGGATGTCAGACCCGGCGAAGTTCATGCAATTATGGGCCCGAATGGCACCGGAAAAAGCACATTGGCCGCAGTAATAGCCGGTCGCGATATTTATGATGTAACTGAAGGCGAAATCCTTTTCAGGGGAAAAAACCTTCTTGATATGTCGATTGAAGAGCGCGCCAGTGAAGGAATATTTCTGGGATTTCAGTATCCTGTAGAAATACCCGGTGTGAGCATTACCAACTTTATGCGCACTGCCATTAACGAACAGCGCAAATATCGCGGACTTGACCCTATGCCTGCCAACGAATTTCTGGCAAAGATGGAGGAAAAGAAACGCTTGCTCGAAATACAGGCCAAACTCGCCAACCGTTCAGTAAATGAAGGTTTTTCGGGTGGCGAAAAAAAGAAAAATGAAATTTTTCAAATGGCGATGCTTGAGCCAAGTCTTGCAATTCTTGATGAAACAGACTCAGGCCTCGACATTGATGCGCTGAAAATTGTGGCTGCCGGCGTAAATAAACTTCGCAAAGCCGACAACGCATTTCTGGTAATTACACATTATCAGCGCCTGCTTGAATACATTGTTCCTGATATTGTGCATGTACTTTATGACGGACAAATTGTGCGCTCAGGCGGCAAAGAACTCGCCGTTGAACTCGAAGAAAAAGGCTACGAATGGATTAAGGCTGAAATTGCCTGATATTGCTGGAAAGACACATTATGGAAGGAATAACAACCACATACAACGTTAAGGATACCCTGCTGAAACTATTCGACGACAATGTCGCACGGATCAGCAGCAACAATCCTGTTGAAATCGCAGAAATGCGGCACAAGGCCATTGCGGTTTTTGCACAAAAAGGATTTCCGCATACAAAACTTGAAAAATGGCGCAATACCGACCTGAGCAGCGTACTTAACCATGCTTTTTCATTTCCGCTGAAAGCAGATACCCGGGATGTGGACATCGAAGAAATCTTCAGGTGTGATGTTCCCGGCTTCAATACTTACATGGTGGCGCAGCTCAACGGATGGTTTATCGACCGCGGAGAAATCCTGTCGCAGGCAGCCAAAGGGGTGATTGTCTGCAGTCTGGCCGAAGCTTTCACAAAATATCCGGATCTTATCAAAACCCATTTCGGGAAATACGCACCTTTCGCCGACAACGCACTTACAGCTTTAAATACTGCATTTGCTCAGGACGGGGTGTTTATTTATGTCCCCGATAATGTTGAAGTTTCGGAAACCATTCAGATGGTAAATCTTATTCATTCAGGAAACGGAGTGTTTGTTCAGCCACGCAATCTGGTGATTGTAGGCAAAAACAGCAACCTGCGTCTGGTGCAATGCGATGATTCTGTGGATGATCAGGTGGGATTTATAAATTCGGTAACCGAAGTAGTACTTGCCGAAAATGGCAGACTTGATCATTACAAACTTCAGAATAAGAATGATCGCTCAGCGTTGATCAACAGCATCTACTTCCACCTTGAGGCCGGAGCCAATCTTTCGACCAACGCCATCAGCCTCAACGGCGGACTTATCCGCAACGAAGCCAATGTTTTACTGAACGGGCGCGGTGCTCATGCCGATATTCTTGGCGTTTACCTGATGGATCGCAATCAGCATATCGACAATCAGGTATTTGTTGATCATGCGATGCCCGATTGCACAAGCAACGAAATGTTTAAAGGCATTCTTGATGATCATGCCAGCGGTGTTTTCAACGGACATATTCTGGTGAGAAAGGATGCACAGCGCACCAATGCCTATCAGAACAACAAAAACATCCTCATTTCGGACAAGGCAGTGATCGACACCAAACCATTCCTTGAAATCTATGCCGATGATGTAAAATGCAGTCACGGCGCCACAGTCGGACAGCTGGACAGCGAAGCAATGTTTTATCTCAGATCAAGAGGCATTGGAATGGAAAATGCCCGCATGTTGCTGATGTATGCATTTGCAGCGGAGATTATAAACAAAATCTCAATTCCACAGCTTCAGCTAAGGATTGATGATCTGGTAAAAAAACGCCTCAGGGGAGAACTTTCTGTATGCGACCAGTGTGTTTTGCACTGCAATTCAAGGGAGCAGAAAGTGGCTTTTGAAATTGACATGAGCAAAATCTGATTCCGGGTTACTGACGAAAACCTGCTTTTTGTGATCTTTAAACTGAAATAAATGCAAACCATAGCTTCTGATATTGACAAAATCAGGTCTGACTTTCCGATACTGAGCCGAAAGGTTCACAACAAGCCATTGGTTTATTTCGACAATGCAGCAACCACACAAAAGCCTCAGGTTGTTATTGATGCGATCGTAAATTACTACACCGATCTGAATTCAAATGTTCACCGCGGGGTGCATTACCTCAGCCAGCAGGCAACCACTGCTTTTGAGGATGTAAGAACCAAAATACAGAAGTTTGTAAATGCAAAATACCGCCACGAAATTATTTACACCCGCGGCTGCACAGAATCAATAAATCTGGTTGCTGGTTCCTGGGGCAAGGCAAATATCAAAGCAGGCGACGAAATTCTGATTTCAGCGCTTGAGCATCATTCCAACATTGTCCCCTGGCAAATGCTTTGTGAGGAAAAAGACGCAAAGTTAAAGGTCTGTCCGATACTTGAAGATGGATCGCTGGATATGAGCGCATTGTCGGCACTTATGACACCTGCAACAAAACTTCTGGCCATCACACACATTTCAAATACGCTGGGAACTGTAAATCCCGTGAAGGAAATAACCCGCATGGCCCACGAAAAGGGAATTGTTGTGCTGATTGACGGTGCTCAGGCTTTGTCGCACATGAAAGTGGATGTGCAGGATATTGACTGTGATTTCTATACTTTTTCGGCTCACAAAGTATATGGCCCTATGGGAATCGGCGGACTTTACGGCAAGGAAGAAATACTGAATGCCATGCCTCCCTGGCAAGGTGGCGGCGAAATGATCAAGAATGTGACTTTCGAAAAAACCACCTACAACGAACTCCCTTTCAAGTTTGAAGCAGGAACCCCCAATGTTGGCGATGTACTCGGATTTGGTGCTGCGCTGGATTATGTTACCGCAATTGGTCTTGATTTCATCGCTGCCCGCGAACATGAGTTGCTTGAATATGCAACAGAAAAGCTTACTGCTGATCCGCTGATCCGTATCATTGGCAGGGCTCCTGAAAAGGCCAGCCTGATTTCGTTTATGATCGGGAATATTCATCCCTATGATGCTGGAACAATCATTGATCAGTTTGGGGTTGCCGTGCGTACCGGAACCCATTGCACACAACCGCTGATGGATAGTCTCGGTATTCCGGGAACCATAAGGGCTTCTTTTGCTTTTTACAACACCAGAGAGGAAATAGACAAGCTGATGGAGGCAATTGTCAAGGTAGAACAACTTTTTTTGTAAATTCGTACCGGAGATCAATAAACATGAGCAAAATAGAGGAAACCACCAGTGCAATTATCAATGAATTTGACATTTTTGATGACTGGATGGATAAATATAATTACCTGATTGAACTTGGCAAATCACTGCCATTGATTGACGAAAAGTACAAAACCGAAAGCAATCTGATTCAGGGTTGCCAATCGAGGGTTTGGCTTCATGCCAGTTACGATGGCACACTCATTCATTTTACTGCCGACAGCGATGCAGTAATTACCAAAGGCATTGCCAATCTGCTTATCAGGGCTTTTTCGGAGCACACACCTCAGGAAATCCTCGATTCATCAACTGAATTTCTGAACGAAATCGGACTTACGCAACACCTTTCGCCAACGCGCTCCAATGGAATGCTTTCCATGATCAAACAGATAAAAATGTATGCGCTGGCGTTTAAAACCAAACAGGCTATGGGCAGCTGAGAGCGATTAAACCCGCATCTTCAAACCTGTTTCTCATCCCATTACATTTCACATTATGATGAACCACGAAAAAACCCTTTCACTGGGCAACGAGATCATTGAAAAACTTAAAACCATTTTCGATCCTGAAATTCCGGTAAATATTTACGATCTCGGACTGATTTACAATGTAAGCATCGACGATAAATCAGTTGCACACATCACCATGACCCTGACAGCACCCAATTGTCCGGTTGCTGAATCGTTGCCGGTTGAAGTAAAAGAAACAGTTATAACCATCGAAGGCATTGAAGATTGTGAAGTAGAAATCACTTTCGACCCACCGTGGACCAAGGATATGATGAGCGAAGAGGCCATGCTTGATCTGGGGTTTTTGTAAACAAGGTTTTAATTATAACCGATTTTCAGGAGT
>Ga0351880_1027_pt1 | contig 45019 bp, 40 predicted proteins | sample BONcelFGM3001E13_FD_206766 | JGI IMG/M metagenome (GOLD analysis project Ga0351880, IMG submission 206766) | Enriched cells from coal bed in the Powder River Basin, Montana, United States - BONCAT cells FGM rep3 HSBNCT.FGM.300.1.E13 ...
CCCTGGCCAAAGGGGCGCTGCTGGTGGGATTCGCCCTGATGTTGTTGGGAACCGTGCTGCCAAAAGACTCCCACCTGTTGAAAGGCTCTGTCGCCGCTCCCAAACTCATTGCCCTCGCCCGCCAATCTTTGGGGTTGCTGCCGCCGGACTTCAAACAACGTCTGAACGATTACCTGAAGGAATGGCGCCTACCCCGGGAAAAGAAGCAGGCCGAGGAACCCCGGCCTCAGAAGGATCAGGAGCCGCAAGCCCCGGTCGCCCCCAGCCGGAATTTACGGCAATGGCCCCGGGTCTAAAGCGGCCGGTCCCGGCGGTATTCAGCCCGGCCCCGGCTCCTTCTGGAGCCGAGGCCGAGTTTTTTGCCGGTTGCCGCCGACGTATCGGCTATCTTGTAAAAGTCGCTCATGGGCCTTCGGCCAACCAGTATAATGATGAAAAGAAAACTTGGTGGGGCGGGCCTCCGTGCCCGCCACCGGGCTGGCCGATGGGGCGCGGTGCGCACTCTACATTAACCTCGAACTTTAAACCTTGAACCTTGAACTTTTCAGGACAGCATTATGCCTGTGAACGGTAAACATGGCGACCCGGGGGCGGCGCTGAATGATTTTGTGGCCATTGTCCGGCGCTTGCGGGGCCCGGGCGGCTGCCCCTGGGACGCCAAACAGACCCCGGAGACCTTAAAGACGTATCTGCTGGAAGAGGCTTATGAACTGATCGAGGCCCTGGACAGTAGCGATCCCGGCAAGATCAAAGAGGAACTGGGGGATTTGCTGCTGCACCTGGTGTTTTTGAGTGACCTCTACGAGGAACGGGGTAATTTTTCGTTGGCGGAGGTGACCGCGGGGATTGCGGCCAAGATGATCCACCGGCATCCGCATGTATTCGGGGACGCCAAGGCCGAGACCCAGGAGGAACTGCACCGTCTCTGGCAGGAGGCCAAAGCCCGGGAGGGCAAACCCGCGGCGGTCCCGGCTCTGGGCCAGGTCTCCCCGGCCCTGCCGGCCCTGGTCCGGGCCCAGCGTCTGGGGGAGGCCGCGGCCCGCCTGGGTTTCGATTGGCCCGACGTCAAGGGCGCCTTGGACAAAGTGGAGGAAGAGTGGCAGGAGCTGCGCCAGGCCCTGTCCCAGCCCGCCAACCCGGCCTGGGAGGAAGAGCTGGGGGACCTGCTCTTCTCCGTGGTCAACGTGGCCCGTTTCCTCAACATCGATTCCGAAGGGGCCCTGAGGCGCACCATGTTTAAATTCATCAAACGGTTTAACGTGGTGGAACGGACCCTGGCCAAGGAAGGCAAGACCCCGGAGACTGCCACTCTGGAGGAGATGGACGCCATTTGGGAAGCCTGCAAAAAGGCCAAAGCCCCCATCCCATGAGGGTGGCCGCGGCCGGTACCATCACCTGTCAGCGGGTTTTTCCCGGGAAGAATCCTTGTCAAGGCCGGGGAATGGTGATAGATTTAATAAGTTTAAGGGGTTAATGCGTTATGCCAGCCAGCCGGTCCCGGAGAACTTTCCGCCTGAGCCTGACCATCGTGATCATCGTGGCCGGGGCCGCCCTGTTATCCACCCTCTTCTATACTTTTTGGCAGCGGCTCAATCATCAGGTCGAGGTCATCCTCCAGGATCAGTTCAATCAGCAGCAGTTGATGCTGGCCAGAAAAATCGCCGACAACGTGGAGTCTTATTTTGATTTCATGGAGAACGCCCTCCTGGGCTATGCCGGCCTGTTCCAGGCTGCCCCGCCCGACGAGCGGACCATGGATGTGTCCCTGGAAGAAAGGTTTGCCCGGCACCAGCGTTTCGGCCTGCTGCAGATTACCCGTTACAACCCTGAAGGCGTAGGGGTGCAGTCTTTAAGCACCTCCCCCAAGCCGCCTCCGGTCAGCAGTCTGGCTCTTCCCGCCGGCTACTTGAAATGGGCCCAGGACCCCGGGCACCGTGGCCGCTTGCTACTAAGCCGGACCTTTGATTATCCCGGCCCCCCTTGGCAGGGGCGGCGGGTGCTGCGGTTTATCACTCCCCTCTACTGGGGGAATACGCCGAAATTCGCCGGGGTGCTGGAATTTCTCATCGATCCCATGTTCATCTGTGGAAAAGCTACGGCGGACGTGCGCTCCGGGCAAACCGGCTATGCCTGGATCATCGATCAGAACTTGATCATGCTGGCCCACTACGAGAAGGAGTTTGTGGGCCATGAAGCCATGAAAATCCGCATCGCCCGCAACCCCCAGATCGTCTTTCGGGGCTTGAATGAGCTGCACGCCAACCTCCTGGCGGGCAAAGAAGGGGTCACGGAATACGACTCCGGCTGGCACCGGCAGAAGGTGGGGCAGATGCCGAAGTTGGCGGCTTATACCCCCATCAGGTTTGACAAGGGATTAATCACCGGGGTAACCGAGGTGGAAGACCCGGCCCAGAATATGTGGGGGGTCTGCGTGGTGGCGCCGGTGGCGGAAGTCTATGGCAGCATCAGCCAGGTGCTGCATCAGGAATTGTTCCTGGTGGGTCTGTTCTTCATCGTGGTCTTGGGAGGCGCGGGGGCGTTCATCGGCCTCGCATTTTTCTGGAACAAGAGCCTGACCCGCCAGGTGGAGCTGAAGACCGAGGAACTCCTGGAGTCCCATGAGCGTCTGCTGCGTTCGGAACGGTTTGCCGCGGTGGGCGAAGCGGCGGCTTATGTCAGCCATGAAATTAAGAATCCCCTCATGGTCATCGGCGGCATGGCCAGCCAGGTTGAGCGGCGCCTGGCCGAGGACCCGGCGGCTCAGGAGAAACTGCGGATTATTCAGACCGAGGTGAGGCGCCTGGAGTCTTTCCTGGGGGAACTGCGGGATTTTCTCCGCCCCGTCCAGCCCAGCAAACAGGAAATCGACCTGAACCAGGTGATCCGCGAGGTAAAGGCCCTGATGGAAGAGGCCATCCAGGAGAAAGGGATCAGATTGGAAGACCGGCTGGATCCCGACCTGCCGCCGGTTGAGGCCGACCCCAACCAGCTCAAACAGGTTCTGCTGAATCTGGTCAAGAATGCCCTGGAGGCCACGGAAGACCAAGGCGTCATTCAGGTGAGCTCCGGGACCGATGACGACCGGGTGTGGTTTTCGGTTCAGGATACAGGCAAGGGGATGTCCGAGGACGTGCGGGAAAAGATATTCCATCCTTTTTACACCACCAAGGAAAAAGGCACCGGGCTGGGGCTGGCGGTGATCAATAAGATTGTCACCGATCACCACGGCACCATTACGGTGTCCAGCGCCGCCGGAATAGGCAGCACCTTCACCGTGAGGTTACCGAAAAAAGCCGCTAATGCTGCGTAAGCGTTCGCCCCACCGCGAAACTCCGTCCCAGGAACAAAAAAAACGCCGCCGGGAACGCGTCCTCATCATTATATCGCTGATCCTGGTGGTGACCATTACCTCATTGGAAGTCAACCTGGTGCATCGGGGCGGCCAGCCGGTGACCGGCAGTCTTCTGGCGTTCGGCCTCCTGAACATCAATACCTTCCTCCTGCTCCTGTTCACCTTTCTTATTTTTCGCCACCTGGCCAAGCTCTTTTTCGAGCGGCGCCGCAAAGTATTCGGCTCCCGCCTCAGGACCCGGCTGGTTCTGGCCTTCATTACCCTGACCCTGCTGCCCACCCTCTTTCTCTTCGTCATGGCCTGGCAGCTGATGTCCAGCCGGGTGGACTACTCCTGGGACCGCCAGGTGGAAATCTCGCTGGACCAGGCCCTGGCCGTGAGCCGCACCGTGTCTCGGCAGCTTAAAGGCAAGCTGTTGGCCTCCGGCCGGGAGGTGAGCCTGGAGCTCATGCGGCGGGAGCCCCCCGGACGGGAAGAACCAAGTATCCTGGAAGCCTTCCTCAAACAGCGCCGGGAGGATTTTCACCTGACCGGCCTGGAGTTCATCGATCCCAAAGGCACGGTGGTGGCCGCCAGTTATGCGGCCGATCTGGACCAGCCGCCGCCCGTCATCCCGCCGTCCGATGAGCCGGCCGATCCGGCTGACCCGGCCGCGGAAAAGGTCATCCGGCAGGTTATTCCCCAGGGAGAACTCCTGACCCTGCCGGTCCCCTTCCTGGACCGCGCCGGCGCCCTGGCAGGGTATGTGGTGGTCCGGCAACTCATCCCCCAGGACCATCTCCTCCAGACCGCCGCCGCGGCCAAGAGCCTCCAGGACCTGCGCCGGCGGCACCTGCTCTTTAGCCCCGTCAGAGTCAGCCATTACCTCACCCTGATTATCGTGACCCTTATCGCCATGATGGCCGCTATCTGGCTGGCCTTGTACATGGCCCGGGAGATTACCACCCCCATTCGCCAGCTGGCCGAAGGCACCGTCAAGGTGGCGGGAGGGGATTATGATATCCGCATCGAACAGGAAAGCCGTGACGAAATCGGCTTTCTGGTGCAGTCCTTTAACAAGATGACCCGGGACATGCAGCAGAGCCAGGCGCAGTTGGCCGCCACCTACCGGCAGTTAAGCGACAGCCACGCCCTGATTTCCGCCCAGAAGCGGGACATGGAAATCCTGCTCAAGAATGTGGCGGCCGGGGTAATCGGCATCGACGCCGCCGGGCGGGTGACCAACATCAACGATTCCGCCGCCCAGATGCTGCGTCTCAAACGTGAAGAGATCCTGGGCCAGGATTGCCGGATGCTGTTGCCCCCCGGGGAATTTAACCGCATGGCCGACGTGGTGGCCGCGGCCCGGAAATCTTCCCGGGGTACGGTGGAGAAGCCCCTGCACCTGGTTTTGCCTGACAAGACCCTCTATCTCCTGGTCAAAACCACGGCGCTGAGAGATGAGGCGGGTCAGGACCTGGGATTGGTGTTGGTGTTCGAGGACTTGACGGAGTTGGAACGGGCCCAGCGGCTGGCGGCCTGGCGGGAGGTGGCCCGCCGGATCGCCCACGAAGTCAAGAATCCTCTGACGCCCATCAAACTGGCGGCCCAGCGCCTGCAGCGCCGCTTCACCGGCCACCTGGGCGAGGATGCCGCCATCTTTGACGAATGCACCCAGGTCATCATCAATCAGGCCGATGAGATCAAGAACCTGGTGAATGAATTTTCCCGGTTTGCCCGGTTGCCCCAGTTGAACCTGGCCCCCCAGGACCTCAACCAGCTGGTTCAGGAAACCCTGCTCCTCTACCAGGAGGTCCAGCCCCGCATCACCCTGGAGTTTACCCCCGACCCGGCCTTGCCGCCCCTGCTCCTGGACCGGGAGCAGGTCAAACGGATGCTCCTGAACCTACTGGATAACGCCCTGGGTTCCATGCCGGGGCGCGGCACCATAACCGTGTCGGTTACCGGGGACCAGGCCCGGGAGCGGGTGCAGCTCATCGTCGCCGATACCGGCGTCGGGGTCCCGGACCGGGACAAGATCCGGATCTTCGAACCTTACTTCTCCACCAAGCGGGGGGGCACCGGCCTGGGTCTGGCCATTGTCAGCTCCATCGTGGCCGAGCACCAGGGCTTTCTCCGGGTGGAGGACAACGTGCCCCAGGGCGCCAAATTTATCATCTACCTTCCCATGTATAGGGCCGATTATGCCGGGACCGCTGTTAGTAGTTGACGACGAGCCCCAGATCCTGCAGATGATCTCGGGTATCCTTCGGGACGAAGGCTTCGAGGTGATCACGGCCCCGGATGGCGAGGCCGCCCTCAAGCTGGTGGGCGAGGAGGCCCCGGACCTGGTGCTTCTGGACATCGCCCTGCCGGGCCTGGACGGCCTGGAGGTGCTCCAGGAACTGAAGCGCCATTACCCCTTCCTGCCGGTGGTGATCATTTCCGCCTACGGCTCGGTGGAAAACGCCGTCAAAGCCACCCGCCTGGGGGCCTATGACTTTATCGAAAAGCCGCCTCACGCCGACAAGATTCTCCTCACGGTGCGAAATGGCCTGGAACTGGCCCGCCTGTCCGAAGAGAACCGGCGGCTGCGTCAACAGGCGACGCCGGCTCGGGAGATTATCGGCAAGAGCGAGCCCATCCGCAAGCTGAGGGAGGCGCTGAACCTGGTGGCCCCCACCAACGCCAGCGTGCTCATCACCGGAGAAAACGGCACCGGCAAGGAACTGGTGGCCAGGGCGCTTCATGCTAACAGCCGCCGGGCTCCGCGTCCCTTCGTCGAGGTCAACTGCGCTGCCATTCCCGAAGACCTCATCGAAAGCGAGCTCTTCGGCCACGAGAAGGGGGCTTTTACCGGGGCTACGGACCGCCACCGGGGCAAATTCGATCTGGCCCATGAAGGCACCCTGTTCCTGGACGAAATCGGCGATATGAGCCTCAAGACCCAGGCCAAGATCCTGCGCATCTTGGAGGAGCAGCGCTTCGAGCGGGTGGGGGGCCAGCGGCCCATCCAGGTGGACGTGCGCATCGTGGCCGCCACCAACAAGAACCTGGAAGAGGAGATCGCCAAGGGGACCTTCCGGGAAGACCTCTACCACCGCATCAACGTCATACCCCTCATCGTCCCGGCCCTGAGGGAGCGCCGGGAGGATATCCCCCTGCTGGCGGCCCACTTTCTCAAGGAATTGGCCCGGGAGAACGACGCCCCGGCCAAGAAGTTCAGCCCTGAAGCCATAGAGCTTCTGGCTGCGCAGCCCTGGCCGGGCAACGTCCGGGAGCTGAAAAACTTCGTCTGGCGCATGGCGATCCTGACCGCCGGGTCCTTCATCGAGGCCTCCGACCTGCCGTTTACCGCCCAGGGTCTTACCCCGGAAGAGAGCGGCGAGGGCGAATTCATCGATCCTTTCCTCCAGGTGCCGTCCTTCCGGGAGGCCCGGGCCCTGTTCGAAAAACAGTTCCTGCGGCGCAAACTGGAGGAATACCGGGGCAACGTCAGCCTGCTGGCCGAAAAGATCGGCCTGGAACGCTCCCACCTCTACCGCAAACTCAAATCCTACGGCCTGGAACCCAAGAAGGACGGCTAGAATGTGAAAGGCGGGATGCGCGGCGGTTTCCCGCTCAGGGGTTCTCATACCATTTCGCAGTCGGAGGGCAATAAATAATCTTGTCATTCTGAATGCAGCGCAGCGGAGTGAAGAATCTCAGCGGCTTAAAAAGAGATTCTTCGCTGCACTCAGAATGACAAATACTAGTCGATAGATTGCTCTTTGGTATCATACCATTTCACAATCAATTGGTGGCACAGGCGTCTCGCCTGTGCAGGCGCAGGCTAAAGCCTGCGGCTACCATAACTTGCTTTTTGATTGCAACTCGGTATCAAAAAGTAATTTATCTTGCCAATCCAGGCTCTTGGCTCATGCCCGCTCCTACATGATCCGGGGGATTGGGGGGAAAGGCTCTCCCTTGGGCGCGGCTTCCTCCACTTCCCCTGCCGCTTCAGGTGGCGGGGCGGCTTTGCGGGGTTTTGCCTTCTTGGGTTTTTTCTTGATAGGCTGTGCAACCTTCACGGGTTGCGGGGAGAGATAGCGGGAGCTTACATACCCTATAGTTCCATCCTGTTTTACCCTGATCTGGGTCCAATTTTCGATTTCCCCCATCTTTTCTACTTCGGTATTTAATTCCAGGGCCGAGATTTTGGGGGAATCCAGGCCGGGACAGGCCCGCAAATTTAGCTGGTCAATGCTCACGTAAAAAGTGGGGCGCACCGGCTGGGGTAGCGCCGCCGGCGGCAGCGCCGGCGGCAAGAGTGGCGCATTATTAACCCGCGGCTGACAGCCCATGAGGGAGATGACCAACCCGAAAGCGCAGATCCAGGCGCCAAAACGCCCATTGGCAGTTGTTTCATCCACTTTACGCAGTTCCCCCGGCTTCCGCCCTGGATACACCGATCACCCCACCAAACCTCATGCTCAAGGGAGGGGCAAGACCACAAGCGGGCGGCCCCCCTCTTGTGAATCCATCTGATACCAAGTTGCCGTCAAACAAGTAATAATCATAATTGTAGGGGCGGTTCGCGAACCGCCCCTACGGCGGGCGCTACCCTAAAGCCAGAATTACCTCTATGACGGCAACTTGAGACCTCTGCGAAAGTCTCTATCGCTATTCTTCCTCATCAAAATGTGGCGTAGGCGCCCTCGCCTGCGCATAGATACAGTATGGACAGCCGAGGGCGGCTATCCTACATGAGACTTTCGCAGAGGTCTCAGCTTGGTATGAGTCATTTACCGGTCAGTTCTTACCGGCCAAACCTGCAATTCCCGGTAGTCAGCAGCCTAGATTACCCCGGAAGGAGATTGGTCGTGAGCAGGGGTATTCCCGGAAGCATCGGGGTGGCGAAAACCAGGCCGCTCGCCAGTTTGACCCGCCGGGAGGGGGGCATTATGGGAATAGCCTGACGGATTGGGGGCAATATCGGGAGATTGAGGCTGGGCCGGATGGCCGGCACGATTATAGGAAGAACCAGGATTATTATGCTGACCCCCATTGGGCGGCTGTTGCCACTGGTGATCATTCCGCCCATAGGCATTCCGGTGTTGGTTCCAATGCTGTTGGTGGTCATTGCGCCCAGCGGCATTCCAGTGTTGGCCCCACTGGCTGCGCTGATGGCCATTCCAGCCAGAGGCATTGCCGTGAGGCTGATGGCCCTGACGGTTCTGGCCATTCCAGCCGTAAGCCTGGCCACGCGGCTGATGCCACTGGCGGTTCTGGCCATTCCAGCCATAGGCATGACCCCGAGGCTGCTGGTAGTGCTGCGGCTGCCTGTTCCAGGTGTTAACCTGGCCACGCGACTGCGCCGGGCTGAAAGCCTGACGGTTCATCTGCGGGGCTTGGGCACGCGGCTGAGGCTGGTTGAAAGCCTGACGGTTCGGCTGCGGGGCAAACGAACGATTAGGTCCGGCCTGGGCGCTCAAAGGGCTCAGGGCCATAAACAGACCTAGCGTGAGAACAACGCTCCAGCATCTTTCTGGTCTCATGTAATTATCCTCCTTAAAAAAGATTCTGCACTCCGGATGTATTGGTAATTTTGAAGGCCGCCCGTGTGAAAGGTGAATGATGGTTTCCGAATTTTTAAAAATTCCAGTTTAAATTGCCGGATAAGCCTGGAGTTGCAGGCTGGGAGTAATAGGGTTGAGGCTGCGCGTAAGGAATCCCAATGACCGGGGCAACGGGTGCGACATAGGCGACCGGCGGTCCTCCATAATGCGCATAGTGACGGGGATGTTGTGGACCCTTACAGGAGGGCCGGAAATGCTTCGGGTGGTGGTCATAGCCGTGATGTTTTTTGTGCCAGCCATAGGCATTGCCATGGGGGTGGTGATATGGGTCGGCTTGGACACTCAGGGGGGTTAAGGCCAGGATAAAACCCATGGTCAGGATAACGCTCAACCATCTTTTCAGGTGCATTCGCTTGTCCTCCTGAAAAAAATTTTGCCAACAGGATTTGATAATTAGAAGACGCTCGCTCGGAAAGCGTTAAGAGAGGTTTTGCAAGATTTAAGAAAGAATAGCCGGGAATATGTTACCAAAAGGAGGGTTTTCTCCTGGTTTCTTAGGAACTTGGGAACCAGGATGAAAAAGTTGGCAGAGCGCTTTTACGGGGGAAATTGGCAGAAAACAGGTTGTCCAACCAAGGCGTTGGGTCGTCTCCGGGCAGGCCAGCGCTTATAGCAGCAATTCCGGGGTCAGCCAGGAAAGGCTTTTCAGGGAGAGGCGCGGCCAGAACCGGCTCAGGGGTTCGCGGTAGTAGCGCACCTCGCGGCCATTATCCTCGGTAATCCACACCAGATCGTCGTCTCCCAGGAGGGTTACCCGGTAGGTGCGGGCGGGGGAGATGCCCTCATCAAAGAGGAATGCCGCCTGGCTCGCCAGTTCGGGGCTGCGGATGACGACGCCGTTCTGGGTATCGAGCTTTATGGAGCGCGGGTCAAAGTTAAAAGAACCGACAAACACGGTCTGGCGATCCAGGACGAAGGTCTTGGCGTGCAAAGACCCCCGGGACTCGCTGCCGAACTGGAGGGAGGAGCCGCCGATCTGAATGCGGGAGGCCCCGCGTTGGACGAGGGCGCCGCCGCCCTGGATGAATGAGTAACAGAGCCGGCGGAAATCACCGGCGAACCGACGGCGGTCCTGATCATGCTGAACTTGCACCAGGGTAGGCTTGATCTCGTAGAGTTCCACTCCCATGCGGAGGAGGTCTTTGCGGTAGCGCATATAGCCGATCTGGGCCAGGGGTGCGTCAGAGGATAGGAAGGAGTTGGTAATGACCTTTATGGTCAGGTTGCGGCCCCGCAGCTTCCGGAAAAATTGCATCCCCACCTCCCGGGGTACGAAGTAGGGGGTGACCAGGAGCAGTTCGCTCCGGGCCGATCCCAGGATTTCCTTGAGCTTCTGGGTCATTTTCGCGGCTTGACGTGCGTCATCGGGGTCGATGCACTTTAACGGATGGTCAGCGAGGAATTCCGCCGGCCCCCAGACCAGGGGGACCTGGCCGGCGTCGATCCGTTTCAGGAGATCGTTGTTTTGGACCTTGAGCCAGTAGGTCGACTTTTTGAGAACTTCCCTCTGGGTTTCGAGGTCGCGGCGGAGGCTCTTCAGGTCATCGGCGCTGGGCCGGCGCCGGACCAGGGCGCTGACGGGCATTGCCAGGACGCAGTTCCAGTAATCGTCGAAGATAGCGCTCGCCTCCCGGGCTATGGGGCCCACGGCCATGACATCAACGTCGTAGAAGTTGAATTCATCGCTGGCCCCGAAGTATTCCGCCCCGATATTGCGCCCCCCCACGATGGCCACGCTGTTGTCGGCGATAAAGGCCTTGTTGTGCAACCGCCCTCTGAGCCGGCCGGGTCCAAAGGCCATCCTCAGGGCCCGGGCCAGAAAGGTTCTTCGATGCGTTCCGAAGGGATTGAACAGGCGCACTTCGATGTTAGGGTGGATCGCCATCGTGGCCAGCAGCCAATCCGTCTCCGGCGTCTGGTGCCAATCGTCCAGCAGGAGACGCACCCTCACCCCGCGATCCGCCGCGGCCAGGAGGCGGTCGTACACAAACCTGCCCATGAGGTCGTCGTGAAAGATATAGTACTGCAGGTCGAGGGTTTTTTCCGCCCGGTCGATCAAGATGGCCCGGGCGGTAAAGGCATCCAGGCCGGTGGGCAGGAGGTGGAATCCCGACGCCCCCGGGTGGTTAATTGCCCGGGCCTGGATTTTCTTTCCCAGACTGGTCCCTTCGGGCCGGTACAGGGCGCTGGAGACGGGGCGCGGGTAATCATACGGGATGCTGGCGCACCCGTTCAGGAGCAAAAGGAGCAGCAAGCACAACGGGAGGAGGACGGCTCCGGCCGCCGGGTGACGCGCCATCGGCATTTTCTCCTGAGCCTGCGTCTGTGTCTGTTGCTGGATCAAGGCGCTGTCCTGAAAAATTAACTAATAATCCGGTGGCACAGGCGTCTCGCCTGTGCGGACTATAACAGCGGGCGAGACGCCCGCTCCACGAACCCTTCATCATTTATGGGCGGGCTTAAGGCCCATGGGCTACTGTTCCGAGAAGTCAGTCGTAGGGTGCGTTCTACGCACCAACCAATCAGCCAACCCGGCGGGCAGTGCCCGCTCTACATGCCTGCCTGCCTTTTGATGCGGTCGATGTCTAAGTCCTGGACCCACCGGGGCAGATTGCTCCAGATCCAGTGAAATCTGAAACCACCCTCGGTCATCTCCCGGATCGCCTCGTCTTTGCTCCAACCCTGCACCGCAATGCGATAGACCGCGATCATGGTGCCGGTGCGGTCGGCCCCATGCTGGCAGTGCACCAGAGCCGGGGTGCGTTTGGGGTCGGTGACAATCTTCAGAAAACGAACTGCCTCCTTCTCCTCGGGGTGCCAGGGCTTCATGTAGATGTGCTCGTAAGCCAGGACGGTATCGCCTATTTCGTCGCGGTCCGAATGGAAAGACCGCAGGTTGATGATAGTTTTGAGGCCCAATTCTTTTAGGTTTTGCATGCCCTGAGGGCTGGGTTGGTCGCCCCGATAGAGTTCGCCGGAAACCCGGTACAGGTTCGGCACTCCTTCCAGTTCGACCGGTTGGGCCCAGGTGTCAGGGCGATTGGCGATGGGGACGCTGGCGCAGCCCACCCAGATCAACAGAAATACTGCGGCTGCGGCGATGACGGCGCCTCGGCTGAGCCGGCGCCGCGTCCGGCCTTGGAGGCTGACAGACACGTTAGCGGCGCCCCCTGGCTGCAACAGGCCAGCGCCAAAACCAAAGGTCTCGCATGTCCTTTCCTCCTGGGGCCTGTGTAGTTGTCAGCGGCCGGCCCCGCGCCGCCGCCCGGCAGCAATCAGACAAAGGCGGCAAAATCCTGGATTTTTACCTTTTGTTGCGCCACTGCCCGGCCGATACGCTGCAGGTCCTCAAGATGCTCGACTGAATCGATTTTCTGGACCTCATCCGGCTGGATGTCCATGAGATTTAACTCAGCCAGTCCTTTAAAGGTTAGTTCAGCATTATAGCGCAGGTAAGTGAAGAGTTTGGGATTTGCCGGCCCTTTCGTGCCGATGAGATCGCCGATCTCACAGTCCAGGGGATCGCCCGCCAGGCATTTGCCGAAGACCCGGCAGAGAAAATCCTGTTCGTTCAAGGCCGCGAACATCAGGGCCAGGGGCAGGGAGGCCGAGTGATATAAGAGGTTCATTTCGGAGACCTGGAGCTCGGCATTGGCCTTGGGGTTGGTGCCGGTGCCGATGGAAACCAAGAGCGTCTGGTCTTCTCCCGCCGGCCAGTTGAGGTTGTAGGGTTCAACCGTGGCCATGAGAAAGGCCTGAAAGGCAGGGTTGTTATAGGTGGTGAGGGCGCCATCGATAAAAATGAACTTTTCATCACCCACCCGGACGACTTCGGGCGGGAAGAAACACGGCGCCGCGGTGCTGGCTCGCACCAACTGCCAGAGGGGGATATTCAGATTGCAGCCGGGGATATCTCTTTGGTTGAACTTGGCAAAAGGATTATTGGTGACCGGCCAGGGCGAGTCCGTCGTGGCATTGCGCATCACCGCCATGATCAGGGTCTTGAGCCGGTCGCTGCCCAGGGTCGTGTCGGCCCCGAACACCTCGTGAAGCTTCTGGGAGAGCTTCGTGTCTTCATATTTGTAGCGGAACCGCCGTAAGACGCTGGCCTGCTCGAACATCTCCCTGCCGGTGTCCAGATAGAAACTGCGGATGTCGGAGACCGTCATGCCCAGGGAGAGGGCGGTGCCGATAATCGCCCCAGTACTGGTGCCGGCAATAAAGTCGAAGTAATCGGCCAGCACGAAATCATCCCGGCCGCCGGATTGTTCTCGCAGCAGGCTTTCAATCTTGGCCAGTATTTCCAGGGTGAGTATACCCCGGATGCCGCCACCGTCCAACGCCAGGATGCGTTTGGGGCCTGTGGCTCTGATCCTCTCCAATAAAGTCATGAGCCCCTCCTTTCCCCGACAAAACTCATTGGCATCGAATCAATATCTGAAATTATGCCACAGCCTTGGGGCTGCCGGTCCCAAAGCGCGCCCGGAACCTCAGTCCCCGGCAGCAGCCCCGGCTGAAGGAACTGGCCAAGGAAGAAACTGAGCCGCACGTTCAACCCGTCGGCTCCCCGGAACCCGATGAAGGATTAATGAAAAAACTATGTAACACTATTACCGAATCCATCACCGACTGCAAGCAGCAACACCAGAAAAAATAAAGAAGGCGCCGCCAGTGAGCGCGACGCCCTTTCCCCACCTCTCCACCCAAGACTATGAGTGTCTCATCCCCTGCCAGAGAACCGGTGATCCGGGACCTCCTGACAGGAATTAAGGGAGGGCTACTTTAAGGTTGTCTCTGCCTTGAAGGGTATTTGCCATCCGGGAAGGTTGCCGTAACTGTCCAATTCCCATCCGGTTGTTTCTTCTTAGTCACGGTGGCGCCTTCACTTTCAAAGTCTTTGACTACTCTATCAAGGTCGCTCTCTGGGATATCGGAGAGAATTTCCTGATGAGGCATACCGTTCTCCTTATTCAGCAAGTTTGAGATCTTTGACCGCCTTAAGATGGGCATTCCCGAATAACTCAGGATTATAAATGAAGAAGGTAATCGAAGTTTCAATACCATTGCTCTTCAACCAATCCTTCAATTGCTCTTGGTTTTTCACATTGATCACCCCGTCCGGCTTCCAAAAATTCCTGAGAGTTTCTCCTGCCTTGGTAAAGCCGTACTTTCCTTTCAGAATTTTTTTCAACTCATCATCAGATTTCTTGATGGACTCGCCGGAAGTCACGGCGATGCCGATAATAGCCCCGGGAATGGTACCGGCTTTGTAGTAGTCATCAAGATCGACCAAGGCTTGAGTCAAGGGATAATCAGAGGTAGTATGGGTCAGGCCTTCTCGAATCCTGACCAATACCTCTTTCCGCAGGGCTTCCATTTTGGCCAGCAAGACCGGCATGGTTTTATTATAAAAGACGTTCTTGTCCACTGATCCTTTGGCGCCTGTTATCCCTCCGGAGATCGCTCCCAGAATGGACTTGGTAGCCGAAAGGGGGGCGAGTGCGGTAGCCCCGCCTAAGGCGAGAACCGCCCAATCCACGCCGACGTTAACGACAACGTTTTCCCGGGCCACGGCTTGCTCAAATATGTTGAAGTGGAGATCTATGGCTCGCAGCCGGGCATTAACTACTTCATTGCGGTAATTCTGCTTATCTACCTCGGTCTTACCGTTGTAGGTAGTGATAATGCCAGGACTGTGGTAGGTATCGAGGGCAGCCAACTCATCTTTAAGGTTATAGGATCGATCCGGGTAGCCTGACACGCTGGCGCAGCCATTCAAAAGGGGGAGTCCGAGGAGCAATATCAGGAGCAAAGACGGTTTCATAGGGCTTCCCTTTTTAGGAGGTGGAGGGGCATGTGGGTCCCGGTAAAACCAGACTTAAGGCCCCCCAGGTATGTAAAGATGACGACGCTTAAGGAACAAATCAGGTTCAGGTTATCTTGATAAAATCCTTCCGCGCATAGCCACGGGTCCTTTTGCATACCTCATAGCCTTCCCGGCCGCCGCTATCATTAGTATTTCCTTCGATGGTTTCAAAAACGTTATCATGGAAGGCGATGACTAGACCCGTGTGGGTCCAATCAGTGCTGGTGCGTCGATCGAGAAAAATGCTGCCGGGAAGCATTTCTTTTTTTCCGGGTTTCCCCAGAGCCAAGGCTTTCTCAGAGATAAACAAGCCCCTTTCTTGGGCCATTGCCGCCAGAGTATCGCAAGAGTAAGTGGCCGGGAACGGCAAGGCCTTTTTCAAGGTGTCAGCCGCCTGCCGAAGAATGAAACACACGAAACCGGCGCACCAAGGGTAGTCAATCCCTTGGTTACCTGTCATATAAAGCCGAACCCAAGGACCTCGGTTCTGGCCTCCCACCTCGATAGGGTTTTCTGCCAGGTGCTGCTTGGCGTAGCCCACTATGAGGTCATTGAAGGTTTGGGAGGCAGCAGGAAGGGGGGTGAGAGCCCTGAGCATCGGGGTCGCAAGCGCAGTAAAAGTGACGCCATCAACCACTCCAGTCTCTGAAAGTTTTTGGGCGGCTTGGAATTGTTTGACGGCGTATTCGCTGGCCAAGCCAAAATCTCCGTCGATTCTCAATCCTTGACCATTTAGGGTGAGCCATTCTTGCACCTTCACCACCCGTTGGCCTTTATCCCCCTTTTGGCAAGGGCCCCCAAGAGTTAGATCTTTCCTGGCCCAGCCATAAGGAATCTGATCGATGTTTATCAGGTTCTTGGTCATAATACCTCCTTTGTTAAAACAGACCGGTTTGCCATGCCTTGATGAGTTGGTGGGTATCCGCCTCTTTACCAAATTGCTGTTCACACCTTATTTTCCCGACTACAACCCTCCTTTCTTTAACGCAACCATTCCTCGCGGGAAGCAAGTTAGCATAAAAATTAAATAAACAATAGTTTTTTTAAAACATCTTAAATTATTTTAATATTGGCAAAAAGGCATCATAGGTTTCGGGTCTCAGACCCTTATAACGGCATCGCAAAGAGTGGATTACTCGCCGAAAATCAAGTGGTTGTATACTTTAATGAGACTGCCTTGGCTCCGGGCTTTAAAATATTTTATAGAAAAATATGGCTATTTCTTTATATATTTTAATCAGGAAATCCCTAATTTAGCTTGCCGAATTTCCTAAATATTTTCCCGGGCTGAAATTTGGTATCGAGCCAGCTTGCCAGCGGGAAATATCCCTGGAACCGCCTCATCGGATTAAGGAAATGGGGCAATTCGCCCCGCTCCTGGCCTCGTTTATTTATTTATATTGACAAGAAAGGCTACTTGAGTAATTATTCACAATGAGCCCGGTCTCATCCGGGCAAGGCGAAGCTATGGCCATTGATCTGAACATCGTGATCGGCGGGGCCGCGGGGCAGGGAGTCCACACCATTACGGGGCTCCTGGCTAAAATCCTGGTGCGGCAGGGGTGCCAGGTCCTGTTCGTCCAGGACTATCAGTCCCGCATCCGGGGCGGCCATCTTTTCAACCGCATCCGCGTCTCCGATCAACCCCTCATGTCCTCTCGGGAGGGCATCGATCTCTTAGTGGCCCTGAACCAGGAAACCGTCCTCCTGCACCGGGACGAATTGTCTCCGGACGGGGTGATTATCTACGACGCCTCCGTGGTGAGCGAATTGCCGGCGGGGCGAAGCAGCCTGGCGCTGACGGCCGGTGATCTGCTCCCGGAGCGGAAAGCCGCCGAGGTGGCCATCAATGCCGGGGCCTCCGGGGCGCTTCTGGGCCTGCTCAAGGTGCCGCTGGAACCCCTGATGGCCATGCTGCTGGAGGCCTTTGAGGCCAAGGGCGCCGAAGTGGTGGGTTGGAACCACCAGGCCGCCGCCGCAGGCTATCGACTAGGCGCGGCGGCGGGCAATAGCCATTCCCTGGCGGGGATCGCCGCCCCGCCCCAGCCCCGGCTCCTGCTCAGCGGTCATGAAGCCGTCGCCGTGGGGGCCCTGGCCGCGGGTCTGCAATTTATCAGCGGTTATCCCATGACTCCCTGGAGCAGCGTCTTGAACGCCATCGGCCAGCGGGCCGGGAAGTTCGGGGTGGTGGTGGAGCAGGCGGAAGACGAGATCGCGGCCATCAACCTGGCCATCGGCGCCTCCTACGCCGGGGTCCGGGCCATGACCGGCTCCTCCGGCGGCGGCTTTGCCCTGATGGTGGAAGCCCTGGGCTTGGCGGGGTGCTCCGAGACCCCCCTGGTCATCCTGGAGTCCCAGCGCCCCGGCCCCAGCACCGGCCTGCCCACCCGCACCGAGCAGGGCGACCTCAGTTTTGTGCTCTCCGCCGGGCAGGGGGACTTTCCCCGGGCGGTGTTGGCCCCGGGAACTGCGGCCCAGGGATTCGCCTTGACGGCCCGGGCCTTCAACCTGGCCGACCGCTATCAACTGCCGGTATTCGTGATCACGGATCAATATTTCGGGGACACCAATTTCACTCACGAGCCGGGAGATTTTCCCGCCGCCGTCGAGATCGAGCGGGCCATCGACACCGGCCCGGTGGACGGCGTTTACGAGCGCTATGCCCTCACCGCTAGCGGCATTTCGCCCCGGCGTCTGCCGGGCTTCGGCCCGGTGGTGGTGGCCGATTCCGATGAACACACGCCCGACGGCCACCTCACCGAGGATCTGGCGGTGCGGGTTGCGATGCATGACAAGCGTCTGCGGAAGCTCAAAGGGCTGGCCCAGGAGTTGGACGGTATCACGACAGATGGCCCGGACGACGCCCCGCTGACCCTGGCCTGCTGGGGCTCCAGCCTGGGTCCGGTCAAAGAGGCGGTGGCTCGCCTCAACGGTCAGTTCACCCCGGCCCGGATGGTCCATTTCAGCGAACTGTGGCCGTTCCCGGCCCAGGCGGTGGCCAGGTCCCTGGGGCGTCCGAAACGGCTGGTGATGGTGGAGATGAACGCCACCGGGCAGTTTAACCGCCTGCTGCGCCAGGAGACGGGGACCGGCGCGGATCACCTGGTGCTCAAGTATGACGGGGCTCCCCTGACTCCGGAGTATATCCTCCGGGCCCTCGCCGGGCACGCCTGAGGAGGTGGTCATGCTGCCGCTGGACTTATATCAGGGAATCGAGCCGGCTTGGTGCCCGGGCTGCGGCAATTTCGGCATGCTCAAGGCCTTCAAGCAGGCCCTGGCGGAGCTGGAGATCAAGCCCGAAGAGATCGCCCTGGTCTCGGGTATCGGCCAGTCGGGGAAATTTCCCCACTATCTCAAGTGCAACATGATTAACGGCATTCACGGCCGCACCCTGCCGGTGGCCACCGGTATCCGCCTGGCCAACCACGGGCTCAAGGTGGTGGCCACGGCCGGGGACGGCGACTGCTACGGCGAAGGGGGCAACCACCTGCTGGCGGCGTTGCGGAAGAACCCCGATCTCACCCTGGTGGTGCACAACAACCAGGTCTACGCCCTGACCAAGGGGCAGGCCTCGCCCACCACCGACCAGGGAATTAAGACCCTATTGCAGCCTCACGGGGTGGCCTATCCGCCGCTGCACGCCCTGGCCATCGCCGTGGCCCAGGACGCATCCTGGCTGGGCCGGGGTTTTGCCGGCCGCGGCGGGCACCTCACCGGCCTGTATAAACAGGCCCTGACCCATAAGGGCTTTGCCTTGCTGGAGGTGCTGCAACCGTGCGTGTCCTTCAACAAGGTCAATACATATCAATGGTATGAAAAACGGGTCTATGACGTGGAGGCCGAGCCGGACTACGACCCGGAGAACGAACTTTGGGCTTATCAGAAGGCCAAGGAGTGGGGGGACCGCATCCCCATCGGGGTGATCTACCGCCGGTCCCGGCCGACGCTGGAAGAGGCCCATCCGGTGCTTCAGGCCGGCCCTTTAGTGCGACAACACCCAGAGCGCCCTGTGGCGGCGCTGCTGGCCGACTTCATTTAGAGAGGAAATGATCATGACGGCAGAAAAAGAAATCCAATCCTGGGATATCCTGCGGGATCCCAATCGCATCTTGCTGGAGGAAGACTACGGCTCCAAGATGGAGCTTTTGATTTACACGCTGACCTGGGCCGTGGAGCTCGGGCTCTGTTTCGTCTTCGCCATCTCCTATCTCCGGGGCTAACCGTTTAGGGGACCAGCCGCGGGGCGGGGCGGTCAACCGCCGATCCTGCCCGTGGGGCCGGCCGGCTTGGGTCGAGGTATTCCGGGAGGTATCTTTGCTCCAGCCGCTACGGCTTATCGAGATAGTTCCCATCCGAAAAGTCTTTAATTCCCTCCCCCTTGATGGGGGAGGGTTATGGTGGGAGTGAGAATGCCTCGTTATAACAAGATGTTCCCTTGACACCCCCCTCCCCCCAGCCCCGTCCCACCAGGGGAAGGGGAGTTTGCGGATGAAAACGAGCTAACAGCTTTTCCGGCGGTAATAATTCCGGTTCCCGGGGAAAGGTCCGGGCGGTCAATTTATTTGTGAAAATAGGCATAAATATTTTGCTATTGTTATTGAAATGTTATTGAAATTAACCTGCGTACGTCATAAAATATTACCAGAGGAGAATTACCAGTTTCAGATTTTCTGCCGAATCCGTTAACTAACCGGAATCAGGCAGTGAATAGGCGCGAGGCAGGAACCCACCACTCCTGGGGGTTACCACAGGCACTGGCGTAAGGCATTCGCAGAGCCCGAGGAACCTTTCGTGGCAAAGGCTCAGGGAGGTGTGGTGAGAACATGATTAACGAACTGTTAGCTCCGGGCGGCAGCCTGGAAATGGTGGAGGCGGTTTTTCAGAGCGGCGCCAATGCCGTTTATGTTGGGGCCAAGGGCTTCAGCCGCCGGAAGTGCGCCTGGGAACTGGAAGACAGCCAGATCGGGGAAGCGGTTCACATTGCCGCCGATTACCAAGGGAAGATTCGGGTAGCCCTGAACGCGGAAATCCCGGCGGAAAAAATACCCCTGGTAGTGGAAAAGGTGGAAAAGTACGCCCACTTCGGTGTCGAAGGGGTGATCGTGAAGACCCCGGCGGTGATCCAGGAGATTCACCGGCGTTTCCCGGAACTGGTGATTCACGCCAGCGTCGGCGCCAATATCCAGACCCAGGAAGAGATGGCCCGGTTTAAGGCTTACGGCGCCACCCAGTTAGTGGCATCCACGGAAATCGACACCGCGGCCAAACTGGCCCGGTTCAAACGGGAAGCCGACGAACTGGGGCTTAAGACGGAGATCCTGGTTCACGGCAACCGCTGCATCGGCGGGGTCGGAAACTGTATGTTCCACGAACTCATTGCCGACTCGTACGTCCGTAAAGTATATCGGGATGAGGACGGCAACGAAGTCGTGGAATACGAAGGCTGGCCTGACCGGAGTGGCAGTTGTTTTCGCATCTGCTTGCTCACGGATGAGCAGCGGCGCAAAATTTTGTCGAAACGCGGGCAGCCCCTTGAGAAGATCGAGGCCATCAACGAGCGGGTCCGGAAAAACCCCAACGTCGCCTTCGCGATCCTGGGTGACGAGTTGAAGGCCTACCTGGACCTGGGGATAGCCACCATAAAGGTTCAGGGCCGCGAGTACGCCGTTGCCATGATCTCCCGCATGATTAGCTGTTACCGGCAGCTCATCGATGCTCATATGCGTGGCGATGACATTAACGGTCCCTTTTTTCAGAAGATTCAGGACCGCCTGGCGGCCCTGGTGGCCGAGCGGGATGCCGCCCGGATGGAAAAGACCAAGGAACTCCACCGGAACATTGTCGGTTTGTAATTTTTTGCATTTTTGTTGACAACTTGCATAATTTCCTTTGTGGTCAAGAGAGCCTGCCCTATAATGGGGCAGGCTTTTTCATGCCCCGGGCCTGAATCTAGTGCACCGGGATTCTCGGTGGTTGCTCCGTAGGGGCGGTTCTCGAACCGCCCCTACAACGGCTTTTCATGGTTTATGGGGAGCCAACGGCCCCTGGGTGACTGCCTGGAGCGTGGGAGTTTTAACCAATCCAGGCAATTAATGGTCTATATAATATGGTAAGGATGCCGAGGTCGGCAGTGACCACGAAGGTCCGCCACCGTTCAAATATATTCCTATCGAGGCGTTGACGGACTGTGAAGCTTCCTGATGAGCCTTCCAAGCCTTTGGGTCTGGCCCTGTGGTTCGGCTTGCTGCTGGGCGCCCTGATTCTGGTTGGCAGCTTCTATAACCTGGCGAATTATCCCGCCATCTGGTGGGATGAAGCCATTTTTTCCGAGGCGGCCGCCAACCTGGTGCAGCATGGCCGCTACGCCTTTACGGTGCAAAGTCCCAATCAGCTGGTCGACTTTGACTTTCGGATCAGCGCCGGGCCTGCGGTGATTTTGCCCGTAGCCCTGGCGTACAAGCTGTTTGGGGTAAGCCTGCTCTCAGGTCGGCTGGTGGCCGGGGCCTACCTGGTTCTCACCTTCCTGGCCCTGTTTCTGGGGGCCCGGCGCCTCTGGGGCCCAGTCACGGCGCTCCTGGCCGTGGCCCTGGCCTTTCTGGGGACCGATGTCTTTTTCTGGGGCCGGTCGGTGCTGGGAGATATCCCCGCCCTGGGGCTTTTCCTCTGCGCCACCTGGTTTCTCATCCGGGGTCTCGAGTCCCGCTCCCTTTGGCCCCTGTTTTGGGGCGGGATATTTGTGGGGCTGGCCTTCAATGCCAAGGAGTTTTATGGGCTGGCCGGCCTGCCGCCCCTGGTGGTTTTGGCCCAGCAGTATTGGCGGGACAAGCGGCGTCTGACCGGGAGCGTCCTGGCTTTCGTGGTTGGGGCGGCGATCCCGCCTCTGGCCTATCTGGCGCTCAAGGCGGTGATTCTGGGGAGTCTGACCGGGGCCATTTTCCATTTCCTGGAACAGAAAAAACTTCTGTGCCACGAGTTCTTCACGCCCCTCACCATCGGCCGCATCTACCCGGAGAGTCTCCTGTTCCTGGTGCAGAATCCCCTTTTTTGGCTGGGATGCCTGGGGGTTGCCTGGATTTGGCGTAAAGAGACCCCATCTCCCGGGGTTAAATTGTGGATCCTGAACTTCTGCCTCTGGAGCGGGGTTTACCTCACCGCGGTTTATTGGCACCGCTTTGCCCTGCCGGCTCTATTCCTGGCCTGCCCCTTGGCGGCCTATTTTTTCGGCCAAGTTGCAGCCCGGTTGACTGCCAAGGTTTTAACTCCGCCCCGGTGGCTGGCGCCGGGTATCATCGCTACGGTTATGGTCTTGTTTTCCCCGGTTGGCGGCCTGGATTTCTTTAAACAGATTCTTATCTGCCCGGGCTCAGCCCCTGCGGGCCTGGTGCAGTACCTTCGCAGCCATGTGCCCACCCGCTGCCTCATCGAGACCCCGGAATACGAACTGGCCTTCCTGGACGACGACCACCGCATCCATCACATGCCGCCGTATTTCTTTGTGGAGTCAACGCCAGACCGGGTGGTGCTGCTCAACCCCCGGAAGCAACCTTACGAATTCAACCGGGTGGGGGCCGATATCCTGATTTTGGGAAGGTTTGGCAAGGGCGTCTTCAAGCAAGTCTATCCCCCGGCCCTCATCGACCGGGAGTGGCACTGGGTCGCCCAGATAGATGGTTATGATATCTATGTATGCAAAAAATCGGCAAAAAAGATGTTAAGCTTGATGAATCAAACCCTGGCCTCACACCAAAAGGATAGTCTGGTCAAACCAGCAAATGCGAATAATGTCCCGGGAACCACGGCTGATACGTTCTATCAATGATTTCCGCCGCCTTTACCGGCAGCTGGGTCCCGGGGACGTGGTCATCGGCGTTCTCGCCTTGCGGCCGGGCGAAGAGATCAAGCTCCTGGACCTGGCGGAGCGCACCGTCGTCTTCTTCCCCCCGGTTTTGGCCCAACTCGCCGGCCGCTCCAAGGTGGCCCAGGCTGAAGTCCTGGGAGAATACATGGTTCCCGGAACTTTCGTCGCCTACTCCCTGGCGGACCTGGCCGGGAAACTCCCCGAATTTCATGACCTGGGGGCGGTGGTCGCCAAGCGGGACCGGGCCCACCTGGGCCTGGGGGTCAGCCTCTGGCCCTCCCTGGAAACCCTGTACAGCCTGGCGGGCCTCCAGGGGCTCACTTACCCCCTGGTGGTGCAGCCCTTTGTGCCTGACGCCCGGGACTTGAGAGTGGTGGCGCTGGGTGACTACGTTGAGGCCTACGAACGGGTTAATCCCCACAGCTTTCGCAAGAACCTCTTTCAGGGGGGATCATCCCAACCCGCCGCCCTCACCCCGGCCCAGCAGGATTTTTGCCGGGAAGTGATGGCTCGGGGAAGGTTTCCTTATGCGATTCTGGACCTGCTCCTGGATTCCCGGGACGGCCGTGCTTATCTTTCAGAAATAAGCTTCAAGGGAGGGTTGACCGGGGCGCGTCTCTCCCAGGCTGAATTCCACCATCGCGTTGCCGCCCTGGAAGAGGATTTTATTCGCCAATGGGAAACCTCATCGAAGACCCGGCCTTAAGGGATCGCCTCCACGTCTTTGCCGATCGGGCCGGCGCCGGCCAGCAGTTGGGCCTCCACCTCAGCGGGTACCGCAACCAGGAGATTCACCTCTTCGCCATTCCGGCCGGAGGCGTGCCGGTGGCGGCCGAGATCGCCCGCGCCCTGTCGATTCCCCTGGACCTCATCATTGTCCGTAAAATCCAGCTCCCCTGGACCACGGAGGCCGGCTTCGGCGCCCTGGGTCCCGCCGGCCAGGCCATTTTTAACGAAGACCTGCTTCGCCGCATGCCCATCTCCCCCGAAGACATCGAAGCCCAGGTAAAAAAAACCGCCGCGGCTATGCGCCAACGGGAGGAGCGCCTCCGGGGCGGCAAGCCTTATGCCCGCCTGGACGGACAGACGGCCCTGGTGGTGGATGACGGCCTGGCCTCGGGCTACACCATGCGGGCGGCTCTCCAGTTCTTGCGGGGCCAGGGGGCCACAAAGCTCATCGCTGCCGTGCCCACCGGCTCCGAGCGCACCGTCTGGACCCTGCTCCCCCTGGTGGATGAACTCTACTGCCTCAATGTCCGGGGCGGTTTTTCCTTTGCCGTGGCCGACGCCTATGAAAACTGGTATGATCTGACCGAGGAAGAAGTCTTGATTATCCTGGAGTCCCTTAACAGCCTTGCCTAGGGTGTGTCTTACGCACCATGGCGCGGCCTCAGCACTATGCGTCTCCCATGAGCCCCAAACCTTTGCTGCCCCAGCCTCTGCCGGTCCGAATCCCCAAAGACCGCCTGGCCTTTGACATTGACGGGGTGGTGGCCGACATCATGACCACCTTTCTGGCCCTGGCCCGGGAACGCTATGACCAGGGGCATCACCTGCGCTACGAGCACATCACCACTTTTTACCTGGAAGACTGCCTGGACCTCCCACCGGCGATCATCGACGCCCTGATCCGGGAACTCATCGACCGCCCCCATGAACTGCCGGTGGAACCCTTTCCCCACGCGGTGCCGGTTCTCACCCGCCTGGCCGGGGAGGCGCCGTTGCTCTTCGTCACCGCCCGGGACCGGCGGCGGCCCATCGAACACTGGCTGCACCGCCACCTGGCCCCGGTGCCGCCTGCCGCCATCCGGGTCCTAGCCACGGGCGACCCCGACACCAAGACTCACTACCTCAAGGACCACGGCATCCAGTTCTTCGTAGAAGACCGCCTGGAGACCTGCCTGCAACTGGCCGGCCACGGCATCACTCCCATTCTCTTCGCCCAACCCTGGAACCGCCAGCCCCACCCCTTTATCGAGGTCGCGGACTGGCCGGAGCTGGCCGGGCTGATCTTTGCGGAGTGAGCAGTAAGCAGTCGCGCATGGGCATAATGACCCACCCGTAAAGCATGAAAAGATCGGTGGCGCAGGCTTTCCAGCCTGCGCCGGGGACAGCCGGAGGCGGCTGTCCTACATATCGCCGGGATCTTTTCAAGACAGTCATTCATGGACCTTTGGCCCACCCATAGATGAAAACGCGTGGGGCGGGCGTCCCCGCCCGCCAGGCGGTCCGCACAGGCGAGACGCCTGTGCCACCAGATTATAGATTAACTTTTCGAACCAGTAAGCAGTGAGCGGTAAGCAGTGAGCAGTTGGTCGTGGGTCGGTCCACCCATAAAACAAGAGCCAGGTAAGGGGGCCTCATCGCCCGCCAATCAACTGGATTGATGGTGCGTAGGACGCACCCTACGAACGAACTTTTCAGGGATATTAAGCGGTGAGGCGAACTTGCCAGGAGGTATAGCGTTTGCCAAAAGAGGCACTTGCATAACTCATTTTAGGTTGGTAGCACAGGCTTCCAGCCTGTGCAGATGCGTGTTGAAGGCCGGTGCAGCATTAACGAGCCTCAGTTTTTCAAGATGCTCTTTCTAAAGAATATCACGATGATGTCCCCCAGATTTTATCTTTTGTCAGCACAGGCTGGGAAGCCTGTGCCACCAGATTCCCTGGGATGGGTTGATGGAATCTCGGTGGGAAGACACTTTTGCAAGAGGCTCAAAAATATTTTCCGATAGCGGCATCATTCTAATCCCCCCTAACCCCCCTTTAGAAAAGGGGGGAACTACAAGGAATTGCTCTTAAAGTCCCCCTTTGAAAAAGGGGGATTTAGGGGGATTTGAGAACCTCCAAACGGAGGAATTTATGGCAAGCGCTATAACTGGTTTTTCACTGCTGACTGCTCACCGCTTACTGCTCACTCTCTGATCCCCCCAACACTTCCTTTTCCCCAAACATTAGGATAAAATAGCTCTATGACGCAGCGGGAAGCAGCATTAGCGGGAAAAATCACCCCGGCCATGCTTGAGGCCGCGGCCAGTGAGGGTGTGGCCCCGGAGGTTATTCGTCAGGGGCTGGCCCTGGGCACCGTGGCGCTGCCGGCCAACCGGGAACATCGGGGGCTTAAGCCCGCGGCCATCGGCGCCGGGGTGCGGGTCAAGATCAACGCCAATATCGGCACTTCGCCCCACGACGTGAGCCTTCCGAAGGAGCAGGCCAAGCTGGCCGCAGCCCTGGAGTATGGGGCGGACGCGGTCATGGATCTGTCCACCGGCGGCAATCTGGACGAGATCCGTACGGCCCTTTTGGCCCAATGCCCGGCGCCCTTCGGCACTGTGCCCATCTACCAGGTAATGACCGAGGCCAACAGCCTCGATGACGTCAAGGCCGACGATCTCCTGGACATGGTGCATCACCACGCCAAACAGGGGGTGGACTTTGTCACGGTGCACTGCGGCGTTACCCGGGCCGCGCTCCCCCTGCTGAGCAAACGGGTTACCGGAGTGGTCTCCCGGGGCGGCGCCTTTCTCACCGCCTGGATGCGCCGCTTTGGGAAAGAAAACCCCTTATACGAGCACTACGACCGGCTGCTGGACATCGCCAGGGAATACGACGTCACCCTCTCTCTGGGGGACGGCCTGCGCCCCGGCTGCCTGGCCGACGCCACCGATAAGGCCCAGCTCCACGAACTGAAGGTGTTGGGGGAACTCACCAAGCGGGCCTGGGCCAAAGGGGTCCAGATCATCGTCGAAGGGCCGGGACATCTGCCCCTCAACGCCATTAAGAAAAATGTCCGCCTCCAGCAGAAGCACTGCGCCGGCGCCCCTTTTTACGTCCTGGGGCCTCTGGTCACCGACGTGGCCTCGGGCTACGACCATATTGCCGGGGCCATCGGCGGCGCCCTGGCCGCCACCCTGGGCGCGGCCTTTCTGTGCTACGTCACCCCCGCCGAACACCTGAAACTGCCGGAGGTTGAGGACGTCATCGACGGGGTGGTGGCCTCCAAGATCGCGGCCCACGCCGCCGACATCGCCCGGGGCCTCCCCGGGGCCGCGGACTGGGACTTAAAGATGTCCCAGGCGCGCCGGGCCCTGGACTGGGACACCCAGATCAAGCTCTCCATCAACCCCGCCAAAGCCCGGCGCTACCGGGACCTCTCCCAGGCCAAAGAAGACCAGTGCACCATGTGCGGCCGTTTCTGCGCCATGAAGGTGTACGACGATAAGTTTGAGGGCTGAAGTTAAGTTATAGTGATTGCCAAAAGTTTTTTCCGATCCTTGATGTCCACAAATCCCCCCTAACCCCCCTTTAATAAGGGGGGAAATATAAGGAATTGCTGCTAAAGTCCCCCTTTGAAAAAGGGGGATTTAGGGGGATTTAAGAACTTTCGAGGAGAAGGAATTTATGGCAAACGCTTGAAAGTCCTACCGTTGGGGCGATGCTGCCAGGACACGTTTGGCCATCACAAAGCTGCGGACGATGCGGGATTCGTGCAAATCGGTGATGGTCACGCCCTGGCGGCGGTCGGCGGCATGAATCATCTTGCCCTCACCCATATAGATACCTACATGGCCGATACGCTGGCCGGAGCGCTTGAAAAAGAGCAGATCACCGGGCATCAATTGAGCGAAATTCATTTCGCGGGCCGCCAATTTTCCCACCTGAGACTGCTCGGCGCTGGAGCGGGGCAGGTCGATATTGAAATTCCCGTAAATATACTGCACAAATCCTGAGCAATCTGTGGCGCGGCCGCGCTCCAGGGAAGCGCCCCGGCGGTAGGGGGCGTTCAGATGGTTGCGGGCGTCGGCCAGAAGCCGATCCGCCTGACTCTTCGCGGCAACCGGGCTGGCCGGGCGGACGGATGATGGCCGGGCCGGGTTAACTGGCCCCAGAGAGCCTGACAGGAGCGCCGCTGGCTTTGCAGGACTGAAATGTTCCGGGCGGAAGTCGGATTTTTTGGAATATTTCTCATTGAACTTGGCTTCAAGGGAGTTGGCCTTTTGGCCCGACGCTGGAGGGTTATCAAACCAATGGCTGATTTTTTCGGGAGGAGATGCCTGGGCCGGGTTAAGTGATAGAACCAAGGATAGAGTCAGTACCACGCCTAAAATTAACTGCCTTGACATACCAGGACCTGCCTTTGGGTCGTGAGCATACGCCCTCCTTGGCGCAAACCGGTATTGCCTGCACCGTGTGATCCCTCCCCCAGGGGTGAAGTGAACTGCGGACTATCTCGAGAGGTTTAAAGGTTGGTTACGGTTGGGCCCGTTGGCGGTTATTCGAGTTCCGGAATTAGCGGCCTGATTAAGGCACCCCGGTGAACTCCCCACCTTCGCCGCCGAGGCCCTCAATTTTTTACTTTATACCTTATAAACATAAAAATAGCAAGGTTAAAGTATCGTCGCATAATTCTTGGGATTTTAGGCAAGGTCTTCTCGTGGTTGTCAAGAACAAATCTATCCCGCCCTGGGTTTACCGGAGATTAATCCTTAACGCATGTTAACTGGCTAAACCTTAACATTATCCGGCAAACCCCCGTCAAAGCCGCATTCTTGCTGATCGTTTGGTTCTGGCATGTTCCTTGCTTGATAGTTGAATAGCAATATCCTGGCAGGGCTGTGGACTGCGAGTCCGTTCCCAGAGGCTCTTATCCTGCGCCTCTCGGCCTGGGCTGGCTCCCCGTGTGGTATGATCCACCATCGGCTCAAGGAGCAGTTATGGCAAAGAAAGGTTTTAGCTTGTTTGGGTTAGCGGTCCTAGTCCTGACGGCCGGGCTGCTGGGGCTCGCGCCCGCCGCGGCCAGCGCCAAGATCCGGACCTGTCCGCCTTTTCACCTGAAGACCGACGACGGCAAGATCATCAACCCCCTCACCGGGGAGAATGCCGACCAGCCCTACAGCACCCGCCAGACCTGCGGCGCCTGCCACAACTACGACCAGATCACCAAGGGCTATCACTTCCAGCAGGGCTGGGACAAGATCAAGGACGGCTTCAGTAAGGCCAAGCCCTGGGTGCTCTCCGACGGCATGATGGGCAAGTTCTGACCGCCTTCTTTTCGCCAGTTGGCGAAAAAGCAGAATAAAAATGCCGATGAAATCGACCTGACCACCTTTGCCTTTGCGGCGGCGGGCGACCCTAAGATGCCGGGAGTGCCCGGGTGCGGCGGCTGCCACCCCGGCGGCGGCGGCATGGAGTTCGACCGGGACGGCAAGCGCTTCGACAAGCGCCTGGCGGCGGAGCCCCAGTTGGCCCAGACGCTGGACGGCGATTACTACCAGAGCAAGTGGGACAAGACCGGGGTCATCGAGGCCGACTGCTTCATCTGCCACCTGCCGGGGTACAATTTTAAAGAGCGCAACATCCAGTTGCACAACCTGAACTTCAAGTGGGCTACGGTGGCGGCCTCCGGGATCGGACTGGTGAGTGGCGCCGTCAAGTCCGACCAGCAGCCCAAGGTGGTTTACAACAAACGGCTGTTCAATGAAGACGGCAAGATTGTCATTGACCTGTCTTATCCGCCCCCGGCGGAGAACTGCGTCTTTTGCCACGGGCTGTCGGATGTCAAGAAGCGGGGTTTTTCCTGGAACGACCGGGTCAACCCCGACATTCATAATTTGCAGGGGATGAATTGCGCCCACTGCCATGCCTCGGTGGACGACAAGAAGCTGAAGGTCAGCAAGCTCGAGCACAACTTCGCCAAGGGCCATGAATTCGTCTCCACGGTGGCGGACAATCTGGACCACACCATCAAGACCTGCAAGGAATGCCACGAGACCGGATATATGGGCGCCACCCGGCCGCAGCACCTGTCGATCCGGCCCAACCACCTGGACAAGCTCTCCTGCGAGGTCTGCCACATCCCGGCCCTGCACCGGGCGGGGTTCGAAGGCTTTGACGTTACCACCGGGCAGATGGTGAACTACGCCAAGCTGGGAGCCAAAAAGGTCGGGGACGAATTCACCTGGCGGCCGGCCTACCAACGGGACAAAGAGGGCAAACTCTGGCCGGTGAACCGGTTTAACTCGGTATTTTTCACCAACCAGGACAAGGACGGCATCAATTATCCCCTCTTCGGGCGGGAGCTGAAGAAAGGCTACGACCAGGCCAAAGGTCAGCTTAAGCCCCAAAATCCCATGAAGCCGGAAGTACATACGCCGGAGCAGATCAAGATCGCTTTGACCGCGCTATCGGAGAAGCTGAAGGGGAATCAGCGCTTCCAGCAAGTCAAGCCCTATTATCACAAGGGCGGCATGATGCACTTTTTGAATGACAAAGGCGAGGTGGTGAGCACCAAGGACACCACCTGGGCCGGTCACATCGAGGGTTTTAACATTAACCACAACGTCGCCTCCGCCAGCCTGGCCCTGGGGGCCAATGGCTGCGGCGACTGCCATTCGGATACGGCCCACATGTTCAAGGGGCAGATCGTCACCGACATGTTCGGCCCCGACGGCAAACCGGTAACCGTCAGCGCCGGCCGCCTCTTCGGCTGCTCCCCCTGGGCCTTCAGCCTGAATCAGTTCCACCAGCTTTACCTGACGCCTTACGTCAGTTGGGTGATCCTGCTCCTGGTCTTTGTCCTGGTGCTGCATTACACCGGTCAGGGCCCCAAGGTGGCGGATTTCTATGCCGCGCCCGGGGAAATCCAGCGGTTTTCCCTGGCCGAGCGCTGGACCCACCTGGTCCGCCTGATCACCTTCCTGGTGCTGTTCTTTACGGGCTACATCTTCTTCTACAACAACGTCACCATGCTGCGGCTGTTCTTCGGGTCGCAAAATTCCGCGGTCACCTTCCACTGGGTGGCGGGTCTGATCTTCGTGGCCGCCTCCATCGTCAGTCTCTGCCTGTGGTTCAAAGACGCCAGGTTTGTGTCCTATGACCGGGAATGGCTGAGGCAGCACGGCGGCTATATCGGCGGCAACGAGGTGGAGGTCCCGGCGGGACGGCTTAACGCCGGTCAGAAGATATTCTTCTGGCTCACGGTGGTCCTCTCCCTGATCATGGGGCTGACCGGCATCCTGCTCATCTTCAAGAGCGGCCTGCCGCTGACCCTTAACTGCTTCCTGTCCACGGTCCACGGCTTCTTCGCCATCATCTTCGTGGCCGCGATCATCGCCCACGCCTATCTGGGCACCATCGCCAATCCGGGCACCTGGAGCGCCATGGTGGACGGCAAGGTGAGCCGCCTGTGGGCCAAGAAGCACCACTCGGAATGGTACAAGGAGATCAGCGCCGGGGAGAAACCGGCCGCAGACGACGGTAGCAAGGAGGAGAATTAACCCGGAGACCGGGGCCTGGGAGCAATCAGGCCCCCTGACCGGCCAATTTTATAATCTCAATCTTTCCGTAGGGGCGGTGCGCTCACCGCCCCTACATTTTGGCCCCGGCCTCATTGTCCATGACCCGGACCTCACCCCGCCGGGAAAAATCATCCGCTCCGGCGTTAATCTACGACAATTCTGGCAATTTTCCTGCGGCTGTGTTAAATTCCTGTTAAGATTCTTCCCACTGACTGGAGAGCTTGGATCCAAATCGATTTGGACCGGGACTTAAAGGAGGGAAAACCATGGATTGCCTTCCGCACACGCAACGGGGGGCCGTAACCGCCGAGCCGGCGCACGGGCTCAAATTTACGCAGGCCTTGGACCAGATGCACGAGGAGCTGGGAGCAGTGTTGGCCCGGCTGACTCCGGATATGGCCGAGACCCTTATCCACGAAGTGGAAACCGCTCCCCGCATATTCGGCTGCGCCGCGGGCCGGTCGGGATTTATCCTGCGGGGCTTCTTGATGCGGTTGATGCACCTGGGCTTCACCGTCTATTTTGTGGGGGAGACCACTACGCCCCGGGTTCGCCCCAGTGACCTGCTCATGGTCATGTCCGGCTCCGGGGAGACGGCCCAGCCCCGGGAAATGCAACGCCGGGCCAACACCGTAGGCGCCCGCACCCTGGCCCTGACCACCCACCCCGAATCCACCATCGGCCGGGAGGCACAGGTAACCATCAATATTCCCGGGACCACCAAACTGACCCTGCACCAGGAAGCCAAGTCGGTGCAATGCCCCGGCAGCCTGTTTGAACAGGCCACCTTTCTCTTCCTGGAAGCGGTGGTACTGATTCTCTACCAGCGGCGCCTGGGAACCAGCCGGGGCGATGTCCTGGACCGGCACGCCGATTTGGAATAATTTTGAGGGCAGGGCAGGGCAGGGGAAATTTATTGTAGGGGATTTCCCCGCTTCCCCTCTGTAGGGGCGGACCCGTGTGTCCGCCCTGGGCGCACATATAGAGGCGCCTCTGAAATAAAATGCCAGAGGTTTGGGGGAAGGGGTATGGGCCTGTAAATGCCCTTAGCCCCTCCCCCAAATCATTTTGAGGAAAAAATACCATGTCTGCCATCTTGCAATTAGCGCTGGATTTTGTGGATTTACACCGGGCCGTGGGTGTGGCCGGGCAGGCCGTACCCGCGGGGGTGGATTGGGTGGAAGCCGGCACTCCCCTGATTAAGAGCGAGGGTCTGGATGCGGTACGGGAGTTGAGGAGGCTCTTTCCCGGCAAGATCATCGTGGCTGACATGAAGATCATGGACGCGGGGCGCATTGAGGTGGAGTCCGCGGCCAAGGCCGGGGCGGGGATCATCGACGTCCTGGGGACGGCCACCGACGCCACCATCGAGGAGTGCATCCAGGCCGGGAAGAATTACGGCGCCAAGATTGCGGTGGACCTCATCGCCGTGGCCGACCCGGTGGCCCGGGCCAGAGAGGTGGAGGCCCTGGGGGCTGATTACATCTCGGTGCACGTGGCCATCGACGAGCAGATGCGGGGCCGGGACCCCTTTGCCATCCTCTATGCCGTGAGCCAGGCGGTGCAGGTGCCCGTGGGGGTGGCCGGGGGCATCAACTCCGAGACCGCGGCCGCGGCCGTGGCTCACGGGGCCGCCTATGTCATCGTCGGCGGCGCCATCACCAAGGCCATGGACCCCGCGGCCGCAACCCGGGAGATCCGCCGGGCCCTGGATGAAGGCGCGGTGATCCCCACCAGCCTGTTCAAGCGGGGCGGGGCCGAGGATATCCGCCGGGGGTTGGAGATGGTATCCGCGGCCAATCTCTCCGACGCCCTGCACCGGGGCGGGGTGCTGGAGGGCTTGCGGCCCCTGGCTCCGGGCATGCGCCTGGTGGGGCCGGCCCTGACGGTGCGCACCTATCCCGGCGATTGGGCCAAGCCGGTGGAGGCCATCGACCTGGCCCAGCCCGGGGCGGTGCTGGTCATCGACGCCGGAGGCGTGGGGCCGGCCATCTGGGGCGAACTGGCCACCCATTCGGCCATCCAGCGGGGGCTTAACGGGGTGGTCATCGACGGGGCCATCCGGGACTCCGGAGACATCGTCAAGCTGGGGTTCCCAGCCTTCTCCCGCCTGGTGATGCCCAACGCCGGGGAACCCAAAGGCTTCGGGGAGATCGGCGTCCCCATCCGCATCGGCAACCGCAAGGTGGAAACCGGGGACTGGCTCCTGGGGGACGACGACGGGGTGACGGTCCTGCCCCAAAAAATCGCGGTGGAATACGCCAACCGGGCCATGGACGTCCTGGAAAAAGAAAACCGCATCCGGGAGGAGATCAAGGAGGGCCGGACGCTGGCCCAGGTGACAGATTTATTAAGGTGGGAGAAGAAGGTGTGATTTAAAAAATATATGTCAATATTCAATTAATGCTGGAGGTTGGAAGGGACTTTGGAAATCGGGAGGTTCACGTAGTAAAACGACATTTGTACCCTATTTGCTTTAGATTTTGTCGAATTTATGCAATAATATATCATCGTTAGTCCGTAACACCCGAAGCCGTTAGGATTTTCATATGCTTGAGATGGCGCGACTTGTCGGAACGCCTCGACAAGGAATCATTCTTCAGACTCGTGCGGGTCACGATGTGGCGAATAGTCAATCATGTGAGCCTGATGCAACAATTCGCGCTCGTTATGAGGGGCTTCGGAGAAAGCACTTCGCCTGGCTAGGCCGCAAGCCCGCTTGTGGATTGTATAACTGTTTCGGATTGGTGTGGGCGAGCAGACGAACAGCGATCTATGAAGAAAGTGATATTTCGAAAATTCTAACGGATGATGGCTACCGCCAGCTGATGGCTGATTCGGAACTGCGGCCCGGCGACGTTGTTCTTTACCGGTATCCTGGTAATACCCTGCATGCGGCTATGGTTGTAGAACTCAAGCCATTAGTAACATCTACGGTGCCTTGGGTTCTCAGCAAATGGGGCCCCGCTTTTGGAGAGGATTTACATGCACTCTTGGATGTTCCCGAGAATTTTGAAGGCTGTATGATCGAGTTTTGGACTGACCGTCCACTATAAGGATGAACCACATGTCCCTGATTGCACTTGATTCAGAAGAAATCGCCCAAGTTGTTTTCACCGTTGGAACTCCGCAGGCGGTTTGCTCCATTCTTCGTACTAACAGCCACGTCGATGCGGCCTGGCGGCATCTATATGAAAATGCATATGAGGCGCGGTGTGATATTGAGGAGTTTGTGCGAGAGCGATTATTGGATCTGAAATCAAATACTTATTTCCCGCATGAGCCGGCGTTCTGCGCCTTGGCGGTAGCTCTCGAAACCCTGCCCATGCCCGCAGCCGAGGATTTCCTCTCTGAGCTTGCGGCACTCAGGATTGCTGAGATGCCCATAAGTCCTCGTGTGGCTGCGCTGTGCTTGCAAAGGCTCCGGGAAACCTTAATATCTAAAACATTGACGGAATTCAAGGTTAAGCCAGTTCAAATTCCCGATGTGGCCTCGTCAATACGTCTTTCGAGGGTCCCAACAGAATCAACGTACTCAGATAGGCTTACGAGAGTTCCAACGCAATCAACATACCCAGAAATCTTTAGGGTTGCGGCTTAATTATGGCACATATGGAGTTTTTTATCGTTTCTGAGGAGGTGAGCGTCGACCAGCAAACAAACCGGTTGAGCCTATTCAACGTCCTTGAACAGGTAGCAGGGTCTGATTTTCCTCTTGTTGTGCTATCTGCCGCCGCGGTTAGCCTTTGGGTGGCAGAGGCTGGGGACGATGGCCGTGACTTTCAATGCATGATGCGAGTTTTTTTGCCAGACGGTAATAGACACGAATTAACGACTAATTTCAGGTTTCGAGGACGCAGACATCGTGTAATTCAAAGGATTCAGGGCGTTCCACTAACTGAGCCGGGGGTGCTCCGGTTTGAGGTGCTGCTGAACGGCGAATACGCAGCGAGTCATGAAGTCGACGTCTCAAGGATTAATGCCGCCGAGCTTCCGCCAACTATTGAGGCTGGTTAACATAACTATTAAAATTAATGTGGCGCGGGCACTGCCCGCCGTTCGGGGTGCTTCTTGGGAACAGCAAAGCACAGGCGGGACGCCTGTGCCACCAATTCTTTGATTCTTATCCCTCTTCGCCTTTTTCCCTTTTTCCCTCTTCCCCCTCTTTTTCCCTACACCGCTTCCGGGCCTCTTTGCGGCAGAGTTCCCAGATGACGCAGCTTTGGCGGAATTTGCAGTAGAGGCAGGGATCGGTGCAGGCCCGGCAGGCGTCCAGACACTCCTGGCAGTAGGCGACCTCCATCTTCTGGCAGACGACGCAGGCGTCCCGGTCCGGATGATGGCGGCATTTATCCATGTATTCCATAATCAGATTATAGCAAAAGTCCGGCCACTGAACCAAGGGGAGCCGGAGAGGCTCCGGTTGGTTCAGAAAAGTCATACCAACAATCATTTCCTCGCGGCCACAACGAAAGATGAAAAATGGCTGGTGTCGGCGGGGCGGCTGTCCCTGGCCGCTATAGCGGTTGGCGGGCGGGGACGCCCGCCCCACTGCACGGAGGCCCGCCCCACCGAGCTATTTTCATATAAAAGTTGTGCGCCTAAAAGTTACAAAAACCTCACGGCCTGCAGGGACGCACCCTCGTGGGCGCCCAATATGAGGGCGGACACATGGGTCCGCCCCTACACAAAGATAAATTACCTTTATGATCGCAGTTGGGGGAATATCTGAAGTAATGCGCCTCCGGTGGCACAGGCTTCCAGCCTGTTCATATGCATGGGCAGGCTGCCGGTCCGTCATGATCTCATGGCCGCTCCCGCCTTTTTTCCCTTGCTTCCCCGCGCGATAACGGGAAAAATCCTCTTGACCTGTCCTTATAAACGAGATTTCTGCTAGCACAAGCCTTAACTTAATCAGTAAAATGGAAAATCTCTTGTTCCAGGATACTGCGCTTGCCAATAGTGCGGTCGGTCCTGCCGATTCGGCTCTAAAGAGGATGACCTATGACTGAAGACGACTACACTGCCATGCGCCACCGGATGGTGGAGACTCAGATCGCCGCCCGGGGAGTGTCCGACCCCAGGGTGTTGGCGGCCATGAAAAAGGTGCCCCGGCACCGCTTCATCCCGTCTACCCTCTGGGACCAGGCCCACGGCGACTACCCCCTGCCCATCGGGGAGGACCAGACCATCTCCCAGCCCTATATCGTGGCCCTGATGACCGAGATGCTGGAGCTCAAGGATACGGACCGGGTGCTGGAGATCGGCACCGGTTCGGGTTACCAGGCGGCTATCCTGGCGGAGTTGGCGGCCCAGGTCTATACCATCGACCGGGTGGCCTCGCTCCTGGCCCAGGCGGAGCGGATTCTGGCCAAGCTGGGATACACTAACATCAAGACCCGGGTGGGGGACGGGACCTTGGGCTGGCCCGAAGAAATGCCGTTTGAGGCCATCATCGTCACCGCCGGCGCCCCCCAGGTGCCCCGGCCCCTGACGGAACAGTTGGCCCTGGGGGGGCGGCTGGTGATTCCCGTGGGGGACCGGTGGTCCCAAACCCTGACCTGCGTCCGCAAGACCACCGAGGGGCTGAAGTTCGAGTACCACGGCGGCTGCCGCTTCGTGCGCCTCATCGGCGAGCACGGTTGGCAAGAGGGGGGGTGGTTGTGAGTCAGGAAGAAGGGCCTCTTCCTGTAGGGGCGCACCCGCGTGTGCGCCCTCGATCCAGGGCGGACACATGGGTTCGCCCCTACAAGAGATGAATTACCTGCATGGGCGCATTTTGGTATTATTTATATGGAGCCTCAGGCTCTCCCCTGCACCCGCAGCGGCTGGAAAGCCGGTCCCACCCATTCTACTACAAATACAATCTGATTTGAGGTCTTTGGAAACGTCTCCGAGCAGGGTCCGGCATGGGAGGGGTTCCAAGCGCAGCCGGCGCGACATTTGGGTTCCCAAGTTCAACTTGGGAACCAGCCATTCATGGGCCTCCGGCCCACCCAAGACCATGAAACTGGTGGCACAGGCTTTCCAGCCTGTGCCTGGACACCCGAGGGCGGGTGTCCTACACTTTCAGAGCAGACGTGAGAAAATCTATTGCACCTGGGCCACCTTGGGTTCGGAGAGGTGGGCCTTGATGACCCGCCGGGCCAGGGGGGCGGCGTCTTCACCGCCGTGGCCGCCGTGCTCCACCAAGACGGCTACGGCCACCTGGGGGTCGTCGGCCGGGGCGTAGGCCACGAACCAGGCGTGATCTTCCTTGCCCCGGGCTTGCTTCTTTTTGGGGTTATCCCGATCGATGGCGACCACCTGGGCCGTGCCGGTTTTGCCGGCTACCTGGATGTTGGCCAGGCGGGCGGCCTTGGCCGTGCCGTCGTTGACCACCCCCACCAGGGACTCCCGCACCGCCTCCAGGGTGGCCGGGCTGGCCCTCAGGCGGGATTGCACCTCGGGTTGAGCCCGGTAGAGAATTTCCCCGGCCGGGCTTTCCACCTTCTCCACGGCATAGGGTTTATAGACGTTGCCGCCGTTGGCAATGGCCGCCACGGCCCGGGCCATCTGGATGGGAGTGGTAAGATTGTAGCCTTGGCCGATGGATACTGAGATCGTATCGCCTTCGCGCCAGGGCTGATGGAATCGTGCCATTTTCCAGGTTGGGGAGGGCGCCAGGCCCGGCAACTCCTTGTCCAGATCCAGGCCGGTGGCCGCGCCCAGGCCGAAGCGCCGGCTCCACTCATTGATGCGCTCAATCCCCAGGCGCCGGCCGACCTCGTAGAAATAGATGTCGCAGGAATGCACCATGGCCCGGTGCAGGTTCATGGGGCCGTGGCCACGTTTGCGCCAGCAGTGAAAGACGTGATTGCCCACGGGCAGGGCGCCGGCGCAGTTGATGATGGTGCCGGGGGTGATAACCTTTTCCTCCAGGCCGGCCACGGCCATGACGATTTTAAAGGTGGACCCTGGGGGATACTGGCCCTTCAGGGTGCGGTTTTCCAGGGGGTGGGCCTTGTCCCGGTTGATTTTTTGCCACTCCTGGGTGGTGAGTCCCCGTTCGAAGGCCTCCTGGGAATAGGTGGGCGAAGACGCCAGGGCCAGGACCCGGCCGGTTTTGGGGTCCAGGGCCACGATAGCCCCCTCCTGGCCTTCCAGGCAGGCCTCGGCCTCCCGTTGCACCCGGTTATCCAGGGTAAGGTAGATGTTGGCCCCGGGAGAGGGGACGACGCGGTCCAACTGGCCCAGTTCCCGCCCGTAGGCGTCGACCTCGATGCGGCGGGAGCCCCGCTGGCCCCGGAGAAACTTTTCCCAGGCCAGTTCCACCCCGCATTTGCCGAGGTAATCCCCCATCTTATAATCGGGCAGCTTGCCGCCCTTGAGCTGAGTGTCGCTGATTTCCCCCAGGTAGCCCAGGACGTGGCAGGCCATGCCCTTGTGGCGGTATTCCCGTTTCGGCTGGACCTGAATGAGGACCCCGGGCAGTTCCGGTTGAAAGGTCTCTATCCGGGCCATCTCTTCCCAGGCCAGGTCGGTACGGACCCGCACCTGGTGCAGGCCGGCTTTCTTGCCATTTTGCAGTTGGGCCGTTAATTGCTGGGGGTCCAGGCGCAGCAGGCGGGCCAGGCGGCCGGCCAGGATGGGGATGTTCCCCACATCCTCCAGGACCACAACCAGTTCGAAGCTAGGCCGGTTGGCTACCAGCACCTGGCCTTGGTGGTCTAGGATCATGCCCCGCCACGGCGGCAGGTCCTGGAGGCGGATCCGGTTGTGTTCCGATCGCTGCTGCATTTCCTCCCCCTGCAACAGTTGCAGGAACCAGAGGCGCAGGAAGAGGAGCCCAAAGAGGCACATGATGACCAAGGCGGTGCGGGCGAAGGTCCGGCGGACGCGCTCCTGTTCTTCCGGAGGCATCACCCCCCCAAAGCTGGTTTCCTGGAGCCGGAAGCCGGAAAATCTTGATTCATTCAACCGCATGGCCAATTTCACTCATCCAGGTCAGCCTCATTCCCCAAAAGGCTGGTAGGGCATGGGTTCACTCCGGGGCCGCCAGCCGAGCCGGCGCAGGGACGCTTCCACGCCCTGCACCAGAAGATGCATCAACGGTCCCAGGGCCGCAGTACCCAGGATCTCCATGGCGTGCACCGCGGTCAGGTCATGAGGGAAAAGGGGCTGGTAGTTCAGCATGAACGCAGCGAACTGCAAGAACACCTCCTGAACCACCAGGGCGACCAGGCTGGCCAAGGCCTGGAACCCCAACTGTTGGAGCAGCAGGCCCCGCCGGGAATAACGGGCCATGGCCACCAGCACCAGTGAGGCCCCCAAATGGACCCCGAAGGGGGTGGTGGCATAACTATCCTGGAGGCAGCCCAAAGCCAGGCCCAATGCCAGGGCCAGGGCCAGGGACGGCCTCAGGGCCACATAGAACAGCAGCAGGGCCAGCAGACGCAGGTGGACATAGGGAAAGAACACCAGGTTCTGCAGGTAAAATATGATCAGGCCCAGCAGGCTGAAAGCAATGAGAGGTGCGATCATGGCTCGGGAAAGGCCAGAGTGGCCACTTTTACCACCAGGACCTCTTCCAGGGTGGATAAATCGACGTTGGGGCTAACCTCGATCTCCTGAAAGACCCCGGGATTTTTCTTGTTGGCGGCGGTGACTTTCCCAAAGACCAGACCCTTGGGGTAGAGGCCCACCAACCCGGAGGCCAGCACCAGGTCACCCACCTGCACGTCGGCGCTTTTGGGGACAAACTCCAGGGAGCAGCGGTTGCCGCCTTTGCCTTTGAGCATGCCCCGGATCCGGGTGCGCTGCACCATGGCATCGGCGCTGCTCTTGCGATCCACGATGAGCATCACCTTGGAATACTCGGGGTAGACCCCGACGATGCGCCCCGCAATGCCCTGGGGCGCCAGTACCGGCAGACCTTCTTTGACTCCCTGGGCCTTGCCCTGATTGATGATGGCGGCACGGGACCACAGGGTGGGGTCGTAGGCGATGACCCGGGCCCCGATGACGGGCAGGGCCACCTGCCGTTTCAGGTCCAGGAGAGTTTCAAGGCGAATCAGAGCCTGCTCGGCTTCCTGGAACTGGACCTCCCGCTGCTTATATTCCTCCAGTTGCCGCTGTAATTCGGCATTTTGCCGCCGCACCCCTATCAGATAAAAATAGCCCAACCAGAGTTGTTGGGCGCTACGGCCGACGTACTCCAGCCCCTCCAAACCGGGGGCGGTCATGGAAACGACCAGCCCTTGCACCTTTCTCAAGGCCGGCGAGCTCTTGAGGCTCAAAGAGAGGACCGTAAAGACCAGCAGCAGGGTCAGGACTAAGAGGAGCGGGGTGCGGTAGCGACCTGGTTGGTGCACATCTAACCGCCTCAATCCACCATCACTTCTTTGAGGATGTTGAGATTATCCAGGGCCTTGCCGGAGCCCATGACCACGGTGGACAGGGGATCATCGGCGATCTTGATGGGCAGGCCGGTTTCCTGGTGCAGCAGGGTATCCAAATTCTTCAGCAGGGCGCCGCCGCCGGTGAGATAGATGCCCCGGTCCACGATGTCCGCCGCCAGTTCGGGGGGAGTCTGCTCCAGAGCGGTCTTGACCGCGGCCACGATGCTGTCGATCTGTTCCTGGATGGCCTGGCGGACCTCGTCGGAATTGACATTGATGATTTTGGGGATGCCGGTGACCAGGTCCCGGCCTTTGACGTCCATGGACTCGATCTCACTGCCCGGATAGGCGTTGCCGATGGTGGTTTTGATGATCTCGGAGGTGCGCTCCCCGATGAGGAGATTATAAGTCCGTTTGACATACTGCAAGATGGCCTCGTCCATCTTGTCGCCACCCACCCGGACGGATTTGGAATAGACGATGCCCGCCAGGGAAATGACCGCCACTTCGGAAGTCCCGCCGCCGATATCCACCACCATGTTGCAGATGGGTTCGGTGATGGGCAGCCCGGCGCCGATGGCCGCGGCCATGGGTTCTTCAATGAGATAGACTTCCCGGGCCCCGGCTGATTCCGCCGACTCCCGCACCGCCCGCTTCTCCACCGGGGTGATGCCCGAGGGGACGCAGATGATGATGCGCGGCCGGATCAACGACCGGCGGTTGTGGACCTTGCGGATGAAGTGGCGCAGCATGGCCTCGGTGATTTCGAAGTCGGCGATGACCCCGTCCTTCATGGGGCGGATAGCGACGATGTTCCCGGGTGTGCGGCCCAGCATCATCTTGGCGTCCCGGCCCACGGCCAGGACCCGGGTGCGGTGGTCCCGGTCGTTCTTGCGGACCGCTACCACGGAGGGCTCGCTCAGGACGATACCCTTGCCCTTGACATAAACCAGGGTGTTGGCGGTGCCCAGATCAATGGCCAGATCGTTGGAGAACCAGCCTAAGATGGGATCAAGAAACATGGGTATCACTCCTTAGCATGGCGGGAACGCCGCTTCCGGTGGGGGTGCGATGGCCAGAGGGCAAAAAAAGCGCCCGTTCCCCGAGCGCCATCGCTGCGTGAGATGCCCCTCAATTATCTATTTTGCCTACTTAGTGAAAAAATTCAACCTAAAAATCCGCCCTTCATCCGGTCCGGGCGCCAGCCAGCAAAAATCCGGCCTCGTTTTTCGCTTAAAAAAGTTCAAGGTTCAAAGTTCAAGGTTCAAAGTTAAGAACAAGGGCAGGCATAAACTTTTCATATTTACGGGTGGGGCAAAGGGTCCCCATAGTTTGACTCCGTCTGCCTCGGGAGGCAAATCTTGCAGAATTATGTTAAAAACACGGTGGGCGGCTGGACTCGCCCGAGTGCGGGGGAGGCCACCCAGTTATAGGGCGGCCTGTGGCCGCCGCCATGCGCATGGCCATCCCTCACCGGACGCCGGGACCGGATTAATCACGTCCGGACCTTGACAAAATCGCCCGCAAATGATTTATATCATGTTTGGAGTCAGTTCCGAGAATAAGGAAGAGTAAATGTCAAAACGCACTTATCAACCCAGTAATTTGCGCCGGAACCGCACCCACGGGTTTTTGGAACGGATGAGCACCCGGGCCGGGCGCGCGGTTATCAAGCGCCGCCGGACCAAAGGCCGGAAACGCCTGTCGGTTTGAGGTGGGGAGCCTTTGAGCCTCACCCCTGATGCCAACTGCCGGTGCACTGCCCCTGTCCAGGACCCAACCCCAAAGGGACCGCCCGTTTCAGCAAGGCGGCGCGGCTCCGCCATCGCCAAGAATTTCTGCGGGCGCAGGCCCAGGGTAAACGGTTCCATACGCCCCATTTCGGCGTGACCCTGGCGCCCATGGCCGAAGGCCATCCCCGGTTGGGGCTGGTGGCTACCCGGCGCATGGGCAAAGCGGTCCAGCGCAATCGCGTCAGGCGTTTGCTCCGGGAGTTTTTTCGCCGCCACCAGACCGGATTGCCCGCCTTTGACCTGGTGATCATGGCCAAGAAAGGGGCTGCGGCCTTGGGGTACCATCAGGTCGAAGAAGAGTTGGGCCGGCTGTTGTTCTCCCGGGCCAGGCAGAAAACCCATGACTAACGTGGCCCTTCTAATAATCCGTGCCTATCAGGTGCTGATCTCACCCCTGTTTCCCAGTTGCTGCCGGTTTGCGCCGACCTGTTCCCAGTATGCCGCCGAGGCCTTGAGCCGTTACGGCGTCTGGCGCGGCCTCGGGTTAACCCTCCGGCGCCTGGCTCGCTGCCATCCCTTCCATCCCGGGGGGTGGGACCCGGTACCTTAGGAGTTTCTTATGGAAAGACGGGCCTTGATTGCCCTGGCCTTAAGTTTTGTCGTGTTCATGGCCTTCATGTATTACGGGGAAATGACCAAACGCCCCGCGGCGCCTTCTGCGGTCAGCCAAAAAGCGCCGGCGCCCCAGGCAGTCCCGGCGCCGCCGGCGGCCGCGGCGCCGGGCGGCCCGCCGGCGCCGGCGCCGGTGAAGGCGGCCTCGACCCGTCCGGCCAAGGACGTGGTGGTGGAAACCCCCTCGTATAAGGCGGTATTTACCGAACTGGGAGGGCGGCTCAAGAGCTTCCAGTTGAAGAAATATAAAGACCGCCTCCCCTATGAGCCCATCTATCATTTCAAGCTGGGGCCCGTGGGCTTTGAGGTTGATCGGTACCTCGATCCGGCCGCCAACGGGCTCAAACCCAAGGACCTGGTACGGGAGGGCGGCGCCAATGAGTTGCCTCTGACCCTGAGTTGGGCCGGGAAAACCCTCAACCTGCCGGGACTGGACCTGTGTGAGGCCTCGACCTCGGCCCTTACTCTCCAGGCCGGGGACAAGGGCGCCCTGAAATTTACCAGCGTCAGCCCCGAGGGTCTAACCCTGGTTAAAACTTACACGTTCAAGGGCGACAGTTACGGCTTCGACCTGGCGGTCCAGGTGACCAATAATACCGGCCAGCCTCTGGATGGGCAGCTCAATCTGGACCTGAGCGAGAATTTTGCCGTCGAAGATGCGGCGCGCTTCCATTTCCTCGGGTTCAACGGCTCCATCAATAATAAGCTCGAAGACCAGAAGAGCGGCGATCTCAAGGAACCCAAGACCTACACCGGCAAGGTGGAGTGGGCCGGGTTGGACGAAGGCTACTTCTTGACCGCCATCATCCCCGAGTCCGTCAAGTCCTGGGTCACCCTGAGCGAGGCGCCGAAAGCGCCCATGGTGGCCAGCGTCAGGACCCCGGTGGAGGCCTTGGCCCCGGGACAGGCGGCCCAGTTTTCCTACGTCCTCTATTTCGGCCCCAAAAACCTGGACGATCTCAAGCCTCTGGGGCTGAGCCGGGCGGTCAACTTCGGCTGGTTCGACTTCCTGGGGAAACCGCTCCTGACCTTTTTGAGCTGGCTGGAGCGCTACTCCTTCAACTACGGCTGGGCCATTGTCATCCTGACCATCCTGCTGCGGATCGTTTTCTGGTATCCCAACCACAAGAGCTACAAGTCCATGAAGGACATGGCGAAGCTCCAGCCCAAGGTGGCCAAGCTCCGGGAGAAATACAAAGACGACAAAGAGACCATGAACAAGGAACTCATGGCCTTGTACCGCACCTTCAAGGTCAATCCCATGGCCGGATGCCTGCCCATGGTGATGCAGTTGCCGGTGTTCATCGCCCTGTACAACGTCTTGGGGTATGCCATCGAACTGCGCCATGCCTCCTTTATTCCCACGTTGCCGTTTACCAACATCGTCTGGCTGGCGGACCTGTCCGCCAAGGACCCCTTGCTCATCACCCCCATCATCATGGGGGCCACCATGTTCCTCCAGCAAAAAATGACGCCATCCACCGGCGATCCCACCCAGGCCAAGATGATGATGTTCCTGCCCTTGATTTTTACGTTTATGTTCTTGAACTTCGCCTCGGGTCTGGTAGTCTATTGGCTGGTGAACAACGTTCTGTCAATCGCCCAGCAGCACTATACCAATAAGTACCTTACGTAGGTCTCAGGGGAAGTATTGATGGAGTTTCTGGAGTTTGAAGGCAAGACCACCGAAGAGGCCATTGAAGCGGCCTGCGCCCATTTCCAGGTGCCTTCGGAGGAGTTGGAGATAGAAATTGTCTCGGTGGGGTCACCCGGATTTTTTGGTCTGGGAGGCCGGAAGGCTATGATTCGCGCCGCTCAGGCGCACGGGCCGGAGGATGACCTGCTGCCCCTGGCCCAAAAAATCCTGGAGCAGACCCTGGAGAAGATGCAAGAGCCGGCCACGGTAACCGCGACCCAGGAAGAAGACCGGATCAGCCTGCTCATTGAAACCTCGGACGCCGGCCTGCTTATCGGCAAGCAGGGCCAGACCCTGGACGCCCTGCAATATCTCATTACCAAGATGCTGGCGAAGCAGACCCGGAAGAAGGTCAGGGTCGCCATAGACGTGGAGGCCTACCGGGCGCGCCACAATGAGGCCCTGGCCCTGCTGGCCCAAAAATACGGCGACAAGGTCAAGCGCAGCGGCAGGTCCATGACCCTCAATCCCATGAATCCCTATGATCGCCGCATCGTCCACATGGCCCTCCAGGGTGACAAGGATTTGAAGACCATCAGCCGGGGCGAAGGCCTCTACAAGAAGGTGGT
>Ga0351880_1028_pt1 | contig 44679 bp, 30 predicted proteins | sample BONcelFGM3001E13_FD_206766 | JGI IMG/M metagenome (GOLD analysis project Ga0351880, IMG submission 206766) | Enriched cells from coal bed in the Powder River Basin, Montana, United States - BONCAT cells FGM rep3 HSBNCT.FGM.300.1.E13 ...
ATATTTCAATAATTCGGAAGATGCTTCATCCGACATTACAGAACACGTAATTTTCACTCCAGAATTACCCTATGCCGCTGATATTCTTCAAAAAACAGCAAATGACGAAAAGGAATCCAATCTTCAAATGCAGGCAGATTACTTTCATCCTTTCGGGAAGAAAGCAAAATTAGAAACAGGTATTAAGTTACAAATCAGAGAAATAGCCAACAACTATCAGGTAGAAGACCAAGATGAATCAGGAAATCTTACGATCAATCCTGAATTTACAAATCATTTTGACTACAATGAGAAAATTTATGCTGCGTATGCTCAATTTGGAAATGATGCCGGTAGATTTTCGTATCAGTTAGGCTTGAGAACAGAATATTCAGATATCCGCACGATTCTATATGAAACAGATGAAGATAACCGTAATCAATATCCTGATTTGTTTCCTTCGGCGCATTTTACCTATAAAATGACTGAAAAAGATAACATTCAAATAAGTTATAGTCGCCGAATCAGGCGTCCGGGCTTTTGGCAGCTTAATCCGTTTCGCACCTATTCTGACAATAGAAACATTTGGTCTGGTAATCCTGACCTTCGTCCTGTTTATACCAATTCGTTTGAAACAGGCTACCTGCGTTTTTGGAAAAATGCCAGTTTTAATGCCAACGCATATTACCGTCATAGCACAGATGTTTTTCAGCGCATTGAGCGAGTTACAGAGGAAGGAATTTCCATCTCACGACCAGAAAATTTCGCCTCTAACGATGCATATGGTTTAGAATTTATTGGAATGGCAACAGTTTCCAAGTGGTTTAATATCAATGGAAACGTTAATCTTTTCAGGTCATTAACCGAAGGAGAAGCCTACGGAATCAATTATAAAACAGATAATTATTCATGGACCTCAAGGGTTTCAGGAAAATTCACCATTGCCAAAGGATTTGATTCACAACTCGCCTTTAATTACCAGGGCAAAATGGATACACCACAAGGAAGCCGACTTCCATCATGGACACTCGATCTTGGTTTTGGCAAAGATGTATTGAAAGGTCAGGGCACAATCACCCTCAATGTAAGAGACTTATTTAACACTCGTAGCCATTCTTTTGAAACATTTGGCGAGAATTTTTATTCAATGAATGACTTTCGATGGAGCTCAACAACGGTAACATTAAATTTCAATTACCGCATTAATCAGCAAAAGAAACGTACACCTGAAAGAAGGAATATGGAAGGCGAAGAAGGAATGATGGAATTTTAATCCATAAGTAATGATAAAATATTAAGGACTTTTTTCAAAGTCCTTTTTTTTATTACACCTTTACTCAAAACAGAAAAGCCCCACCTTTAAAAAAGGAGGGGCTTCGTTGTATCTGTTGAGTCTAGTTATGACAGCTTAGCTGCATATTTCACAGTCTTTGATTTCAGATTACCAGCCTTATTCTTATGAATGATGTTGCGCTTGGCCAACTTGTCAATCATTGAATGCAATTTTGGAAGGATTGTTTCTGCTTCAACCTTGTCAGTAAGCTCTCTGAATTTCTTCAAAGCATTACGCATTGTTTTGGCATAGTAGCGGTTATGCAATCTCTTGGTATTATTCTGACGAATTCTCTTGATGGACGATTTGTGATTTGCCATTTTTTTCTTTCTTATTATTCTGAATCAATTTCGGGCTGCAAAAGTAATGAATTTTATTTGATTACAAAACGTAGATCAATATTTTTTGATTTATTTTTCATTGAATTAAGAAGATACCCTCTTCTTTGACCAAATCTGAACATGATTCTGGTTTATTAAAGTTGAATTGAGTTATATCTTTATAAAATCGCAGCTTCATTAACATCAATTATTTCGATCAGATGCAGGCACAGCAACAACTTCCAGTTCCTTTCCTTCATGTAACTGTGTTAACACAACGTCAACAAACGTATTCCGTTCGATATTTTTCGCTTTTAATCGAATTGGGATGTAATTCTCACCATATCCTCTGGCAACGCCATCACTCCCGACTCTTTCTACGAGCATTCGTTGCTTTTTACCAATCATCCGACTGTAATAAGCACGTTTATTACTATCCGAAATTTGCCGAACAAGTTCACTGCGTTGATTTTTTTGTTTTTCCGACAATTGATCCGGCATTCGTTCAGCTCTGGTACCTGTTCTCACCGAATACTTAAATGTGTGTATATGGCTAAATTGAAGTTCTTTAGCTAATTGTGTTGTTTGATCAAACTCATCATCGGTTTCACTCGGGAAGCCAACAATAATGTCTGTTGTCAAATTAAAATCGGGATAAAGCGCTTTCAGTTTCTCCCCCATCTGCCTAAACTGTTTTGCGGTGTACATTCTTCTCATCTTGAGCAAAATTGATTCCGCGCCGCTTTGCAAACAAAGATGCAAATGTGGAGTGAGTTTAGGATGAGCAAAAAGTTCAAAAAATCGATCAGAAAAACCATCAGGCTCAATTGAAGAAATACGCAAGCGAAAATCACCGGAAAGGGCAAGAATTTGCTCAATTAATTGTTCAAAATTTACTTCTCCATCCTGATAGCGCCCGATATTAACACCCGTTAGGACTACTTCTTTGAAACCATAGGCAATAACATCACGGATATTGTTCAAAATTTCTTCCGCAGGTCGGCTTGTGGCCCTACCCCTCACTTTGGGAATGATACAAAAAGTACAGAAATTATCGCAGCCATCCTGTATTTTGATCATGCTTCGTGTATGAAAAGTCTTGTAAGCTGCTTCGTAACTAAAAACATCGTGATCAAACCCTTCAGGATCAGCCACTTCTCCTCGAAAGTGTTTTTCTACAATGCTAAATATCGAAGTCTTTCTTTCATTATCAACAACAAAGTCAATGGCCTTCGACTCAAGAAGTGATTCTTTATAATTATTTGCCATGCAACCTGTTACAACAACCATCGCATTTTCATTCAAACGTTTAGCCTGATTAATGGTTTGGCGTGATTTCTGATCACTTTGATTTGTAACAGTACAGGTATTAACAACATAAATATCAGCTGAATCGTTAAAATCGACAATCTCATAACTTCCTGAATGAAAGCGTGATGCAAGCGCGTCGGTTTCATATTGATTCAACCGGCAGCCTAATGTTTTAAAAGCTATTTTTTTCATGATATCGCAACTTGATACTCTTTGACCTCGACCAATTCGCCTTCTAAAGATAAAGGTGTTGCTGACTTTATTTCTACGTCGACAAAAGATCCGATCAAACTCTCGTTTGCAGAAGCAAAGCGAATCACCAGTTTGCCTTCGGTAAGTGCTGATAGGTAGCCCTTTTTTCTATCGCGCCCTCTTACAAGAACAGGTACAATTTTTCCAATCATTGATAAATTATATTCCAAAGAATACTTCATCAACTCATTAGTAAGCAGATGATAACGCTCTTTTTTTGTTTCTTTGGGAACGTCATCAGCCCACCGCGAACTAGCTGCACCTGGACGTACGCTGTATTGCGCAATATAAGCCATATTGTATTTGAATTCTTCCATTGCTCTACGGGTATTCTCAAACTGCTCATCAGTTTCACCAGTAAAGCCAACAATGATGTCTGTAAAGATCGTCGCTTCTGGAATAAGTTGGCGAATGGTTTGAACAATATGACGGTATTTATCCATAGCATGCTTGCGGTTCATGCGCAATAATACTCCGTCATCACCCGATTGTACCGGCAAATGAATTTGCTTTGCCAAAACTTTATATTTTGCAATAACTTCAATTACTTCATCCGTCATATCGCGTGGATGCGGAGAGGTAAAATACACCCAAAACTCTTTCTTCACTTTTAAGCCGAATTCACCTATTAACCTAAGAAGTTCAGGAAATGTAACCTCATCCCCTTTTTTATCAAGGCCATAAGAGTTGACATTTTGTCCTAACAATGTGATAGATTTGAAACCCTTCTCGACAAGACGTTTGAGTTCATCCATAATTTCTGAGGATGGCCGCGACACCTCCCTTCCACGTGTATAAGGAACAGCACAGAAAGTACAGAATTTATCACAACCATTTTGAATTGGGATAAAAGCTTCAAAATCGGATGTATAGGTTGGCTCAACATGCCAAAAATCATCAATTCCGGCAGCAGGATTCATTTTTATACTGGGTTTACTGCCTGATTTCAAATCCAAAGGATTCAATAATGACTGCTTTTCGGCAACAACATTTGCTTTTATTTTTTCCATAGATTGCCGGCCATGATCGAATTGCTGCAATGAAACCGGGGTAACAATTCCATACTGATGAATCATATCAGGTAACTCAGGCAGTTCGCTCATTGGAAATACAAGATCAAAAAGCTTTAAGAATTTTTCTTTGTCAGAAGGGAGAATACATCCGGAAACAAAGGTCAGCAAGCTTTTGCGATGTTTCATTTTATTCCACATTGCGATACGGGAATACACTTTGTCAATCGCTTTTTGGCGCACTGAACATGCAATAATTCCAAGAATACTTGCTTCATCTTCATTATCGGTATGAGAAAATCCAAGTTGATGCATTACCGTCCGAACCCTTTCTGTGTCAGAAAGGTTCATTTGGCAGCCTAGAGATATTAGATGGTATTTCATGTATAAACAATCAGTAATTAATAAAATTAAAAGTAAACCTCAGCATGAACCTGATCAGCAGGAACACCTTGCTGTTCAAGAATATCAAATGCCTCGTGTATCATATTAAAATTGCCACAAAGGAAACAATGTGTGTCTGCTGTTACCGGGTGGCTGCGCAAATAATCTGTTACCCTTCCATGAAAATTGCCTTTTGCATCGGCTGAAGTGCATAAAATATGTGATGATTTGTTATAATGATCCTTTTCATAAGCCTCCGAAGCCATTCTCACACCGTGAAGTAGCGTATAATTCAAAGTTGGGTAACTGCGCGTGAAACTATGAAATGGAGCTATCCCACTTCCAGTTGCCACAAAAAGAAACTTTCCATTATCGACGATATTTTTATCAATTGTAAAAAAACCTAGAGGCCCTTCAATTTGAACCAAATCACCAGTTTGCAGTTTTTTAAGTTGCTTACTAACTAAACCATCATCGACTTCTTTGATAAGGACTTCAAAAAAATCATCATTTTCGCCACTGTAAACAGAATATTCTCTGTTATGAATGCTTCCCGACTTACCTAAAAGCAAATGCTGACCAGCGCGAAAACTTAATCCCCGTCGGGTCATTTGCAGCACATATGCAGCCGATGTAAGATGCCTGACTGAAAGAATAGTATGTATATTATCGGTTTTCATGAATTTCGAACTAAGTTAATGCGTTGATTCAGTTAATTTTAGATTATTAGCCTAAAATGGGCTGCAAAAATAATCAAAATTCAAACATGGGATTTTCAGGAAGGATATCAAAATAAACAAAGTTTCGTACATTTACGGTTTGAACATCCCGAACCTTTCGGGGTTAAAACATCAGAAGTATGACTAAGGAAGCAGAAAATATTTCACGAATAAGAGATATCTTGTTTGGAAACAACCTTACTGAATTTGAGAAAAGGCTGGAAAAAAGTGATCAGGCTTCAAAAGAATCCCTTTCTTCTTTAGAGATGCAAGTCAGCAGGCAATTGGCCGAAATGCGCCTTTTAATGGAAGAAAATAAGCAGCTTCAGCAAACAATTGTTCAAAAAGAAAAAGAAGCTTTAAACTCTTCAATCTCACGTTTAAAAGAGGATATCAATATACTGGATCAACGGTTAAACCAAACATTAATTAGTTTTGAAGAATCGTTACGTGAGACAAGACAATGGATGGCAGAAAAATCAGAATCACTTCATCAGGAACAACTTATACTGTTGAATGAATATAAGAAACATGTGAGTGACTCCTTCTACGAGATGCAAAACTCCAAGGTGGACAGAAGTTCGCTGGCAGTGTTATTCTCCGAAATTGCGATGCGTTTGGCTGGCAAAAAGGAGGACAATTAGAAATAATAGCACTTTGTTAGCAGGATTGAAAATAAAACATTTACCTCAACTGAAGGTTTGCTTGAAGCCGGAAAGCTTAATGAGTTACGAAAGCTACTGATTGGTTTAAGTCAGGACGAATTAAACAGGCTTCAGAAGCTTCTTAACGACCCGCATGAATTTGCAGAGGAGTTGAGCACCCTCTTGCCTTATGCAATCCGTAAAATGATTGAAAAGGGCGAGTTGACAGTTGATACACTTCTGCCATTTGTTGAAGATGCGATGCATAAAAGCATCCAGAAAAACCCACAACGATTGGCTGACATTCTATTTCCAGTGATGGGACCAGCCATTCGCAAAGCTGTGTCGGAAGATTTAAAAAGAATGATAGCGGCTATCAACGCCTCTCTTGAAACCGGTTTTTCACCAAAAACAATCAAATGGCGACTGCAAGCACTAACGAGCAAGCGAAGTTTTGCTGAAATCGTACTTGCAAACAGTTATGTGTATCATGTAAGTCATGTATTTCTAATCCACAGAGAAACAGGGCTTTTACTACGTGAGGAACTTGCTCCTGAAAGCAATCCGCTTGAATCTGATTTGATCTCATCGATGCTTACTGCTATAAGGGACTTTGCTCATGATTCTTTTAAATCGGCTACTCCTGGCACCTTGGATGAAATTCAGGTTGGAGAGTTAAAAATTCTTGTAGAACAAGGACCATTTGCCGTACTTGCTGCCATTATTGAAGGGCAACCACCGGCAGATTACCGTCTTACCCTTATGGAAACCATTGAAGCCGTGCATTTTAATCATGGTCATGATTTGGAGAAGTTCAAAGGTGACACTAGCGTTTTTGTGCATACTTCGAAATTCCTTCAAACAAGTCTTATCAAGGAGAAAAAAGAAAAAAAAGCACGACCTCCTTATATTATAATTGTATTGCTGATACTACTTTTGACAGGTGCCGGATATTTGGTGGTTCAGAAAACCATGAGAAATATAAAATTCAACAAATTTGTTTCAAAAATAGAAGCTATACCAGGATATCACCTTACAGATTATGAGATAAAGGGTAAATTAATCATTATCAAAGGATTAAAAGATCCATTAGCTGATGATTACACACAGATTGCCTACGAATCGGATCTTGATGCAAAACAGTTTCGGATGAATTTGGAACCATTTATTTCGGCCGATTCAGCTATCATAATTAAAAGGGCTGAAAAAGCACTCCGACCTCCAGTAGATGTACAACTAAAGCTTGAAAAAGATATACTTATAATTTCTGGAACATCAAGTCAGCAATGGCAAAACACAATTTACGACAATATTTCTGCAATTTACGGGATAGACCGAATTGATATTTCAGGACTAAATCAGCAGAAAGTTGATCTTCAATGGATCATTCCATCAATAGAAAAGCATCAATTTATATTTGATATTAATGTGGTATTGCTTGATAATGAGCAACAAATACAGTTCGACTCTTTAGTAAAAGCAGCCGTCAATCTCGAAGCTTACAATCAATTATATGATAAAAAGCTGGCAATCTATGTTCGCTCTTTCACAAATAGAAATGGGAATATAGAAGCAAATGAGCGTGTCGCATCAAAAAGAGCTGAGGAGTTTATGATGCTTCTTGAAAAAGCAGGTGTAAAAAAGGAACTATTAAAAGCTCAGGTTTTGTTTGCAGAAGACATTACAGAAAGTGTATATTTGCGATCTGTTCACTTTGCCGTTTTTGACACTAAACCAACTCAGGAATGATCAAGAAAAAAATTGCCATGTTAGGAGCATTTGCTGTTGGAAAAACAAGTCTTGTTCAGCAATATGTCAATAGTATTTTCTCTGAAAAATACCAAACTACGATTGGGGTTAAGATCGATCAAAAAACAATTTCTGTTGAAGGAAATGAAATGACCCTGATGTTATGGGACTTGTACGGTGATGATGATTTCATGAAGATGAAACCAAGCTATTTGATTGGAGCTGCCGGATATTTTCTCGTTGCAGACGGGACAAGAAACGAAACCATTGAAGTAGCCATTCAATTGCAAGCAATGGCATCGGCTACTACTAACAATGCACCTTTTATACTTCTAATAAACAAAAGCGATCTGACCGAAACATGGGAAATACCTGCTGAAGCAATTCATTCCCTTCAACAAAAAGGATGGCAGGTTTTGCTAACTAGTGCAAAAGAAAATTTAATGGTTGAAGAGGCTTTCCAGAAACTTGCCCGCCGTATGCTTGAATAATGAGGTTATGGACCAAGCAAAACATCAAAACGGACTTAATGAATTATCTGTATCAAGTGTCAGATATATTCTTCAGGAAATACCTCCATATATTGGGCTTGTAATCATACATACAGAAGATAATGGTAAAATTATAAATTGGTTTGGTCCTCTTGAGAAATATTTCCGGTCTGTTCCAGTAAAAGGTCAGTTAATCAGCGAGTTTACTAATATTTTAATTGGCATGGTGCCTCCTGTGATCAATCCCATGGTCATTTCACATGTGCGTATTAATGATGAAATTTACGTTGAACTACATATATTAAAAGATGAAAACCAGCATAATTGGGTTTTTATTGTTGATCAAACGCGACAAGTAGAGATCATTCATCCAATCATTCAACTCTACAATGAGGAAAAGTTGAATAAAGTTACCGACCACAAGCAATCCACTGCTCGCGGAACACTTTCCGCTTTATATTTGCTGGATTACCTTAGTTTTGAAAAAACGAAATCCGGTTACCGATTACTCGGAACGACCCCAAATTGGTTTAAGAATGTAAACAAATCATTGGTTTACAATGGAAAAGATGTTGAACTAACAGAAACTTTTCCATATATTGAGGTATTTCAACATGAAGTAGCGGAATTATGGGACAGTAAGGAGGACGGCAAAAAGGTGAGCGGTATATGGGAAGAAACAAAGAATTTATCGGAAAAAATCTATCTTCAGGCTTTAGCCCTTCGTCATGAAGACCGCAACTATCTTCTTATTAAGCCATTAAATAAAGAGACCGATCTGAATGACGGCTTCATTCAAAAGGCAAGAGAGCAAAAACTCACCTTAGACCAGCTTGCAACAACAGAAAAAAAGCTGAAACAATTATTAGGTTTTAAAGATCAGTTTGTGTCAATAATCTCCCATGACCTACGTTCACCAATAGGGGCAGTTATTGGACTTGCAGATCTTCTTTTATCAGACAAGGAAATGATTGCGAGAATTAGCCCATCTCAGTTTGAGCTTATGACTGACATCAAATCCGAAATGCTTCGATTGCTTGATTACAACGACAAGCTTTTTCAATGGTCAAATTTAGAATTAGGGAATTATAAAATCACAAAAAATAAGATTTTACCCATTAGGCTCATCACCTATATCGAAAAAATGCAGGCTATAAAACTGAAGCAGAAAGAGATAACTCTAGTTACAAAGATTGATCCCGGATTTGAAATGGAAGGTGACGAAACTTTGATCGGACAAGCACTGAATAATCTGGTTGGAAATTCTGTAAAATTTACACCAGAAAAAGGCATTATAACGCTTGAATTTACTATAACTAAATCTGGCAATGAGATACACGTGACAGACACCGGCATTGGAATGGATGAAGATGTTATCGATAAACTATTCACCGGATTTACCAGAAAAACAACCTTTGGAACTTATGGTGAAAAAGGCACAGGACTGGGCCTGGGAATTGTTAAAAAAATTCTTGATGCTCATGATTTTTCCATTAAGGTACGGTCTGAATTAGCTAAAGGAAGTATGTTTACAATTGGTTTACACAAGGAACAGTCTACAATAAATACAGAGAATAGCATTCACTAAAAAGAATTGATCAAATACTATAAGATATGAAAAATATAGCTAATTCTATTTTCATTACATTAATAATTCTAATGTCCGTCATCCTAAATGGGCAAACAACACAACTTGATTACAAACAAAAAGGCAAAACAACTTTTACTATAACTATTTCATTATCTGATTCTAAAGGAAATGCTGGAATCACTCCAGACTTATTCATTTCCTCAGAATACATATACTTTGTTATCCAACCCAACGAAAAAAGTGAAAGAACATATTTTAAAGAAGGCGATTTGAAGGACGAACTTTCGACAATTGGCCTTTTTCAAGATATCAAAATTGAATTAGGACAAGGCATACTTCCAATCAAAGAGGATGACAAAATCACTCGGATTCTGTTAACTTATACAAAAAAAGATGTTAAACTTTGGCTGCCATTTGTATTCAAAAGCGAAATAGGCACATCTGAGCCAATCATATTAAATGAAACTTATTTTGATGATTTTAAATTGTTTGCATCTAAATATAATAATCTTCTTAAGCTTTCAAAAGAAAAGAAATATGAAGAAATGCTTCAAATTTCTAAAGAAGTCATCATTGAAGCGGCAAAATCAATTGATTTCGAGTATATGAGTTTTTACACTACTTTAACTGACTCCTTACCCTCAAAAGCGATACAAGAGCCTATTACCAGCATAAAAAATAGATTTCAAGAAGCAGAGTCCAAATTTCTCAAGAGTTATGATATCAATGACTTAAAAAAACTTGATGAAATCATTAATGACTCAGAAATACTCTTTCAAAAGGTTGAAGCATTTTGCGAACTTGATTTTGTTAATAAAGCAGGAAGTCTTCAATTAGTGAATTCAACGCGTGAGCACTTTGCTACACATCGTAAAGCTAGTTTTCAAAGTTTTGCCTCAAAAAAAATCAAATTACTTGAAACAGGAACCTATGATCAATATCAATTTCGGCTTTTTGTAAATCTTATTCAAAAGCTTATACTCCAAAATAGTGGATTTACATCCGTAAAATCTAATCTTAGCTTAAATAAATCACTAAATAAAGATGATGAATTGAATCTTGAAACAAGTGGATGGAAGCAAGATTTTGATGATCTGATTTTTGGTCTGACTTTCCAAGCCGATTCTATTAAAGCAACATATATATTTAATGAGAAAATCATCTCTAATTTAGACCAACAAAGGGCTTCCCAACCAAAACCCTATTATGAACTTTTTATTTCTGCCAACAGTGCATATGCCGGAGATGATACGTTTACTGAAAAAATTCAAGAATGCATAAATCTAAGTGCTGACTATGAAGATGTTGAACAGTTGGAAATCATGAAAATCAGCTATGAACTTACTGATGAATATTTGTCGGAAAGTAGCAGAAACAATTTAAATTCTGGTAAAAAGAATCTGCTGGCAAGCAAATGGAAGGAAGCTGATTTTAACTTTGAGCTCGCCATTCGACAAAACAGTCAGTTTGCACCAGCATGGTTCTATCTTGGGTTCGCTGAATCCAAACTAGGAGAATTGTTCTCAGCTCAGTCGCGCCTTGATCAATCATTGATACTTCTTCCTGATTACATCACCCCTAAGCTCTTTTCGTTTGGCATTCTTAAGGAGCAAGGCGACTTTGCAAAAATCCTTCAACTTACAAAAGCCGCCGTTGCAATCAATAATACTTATCTTGTTCACTTATGGAAAGCAGAAGCGCATTTTATGCTCAAACAATACAATGAGGCTGTAGAAGAAATAAAATCAGGTTGTCTACCGTTAAATCAGAACAATGAAGCAGTTTTCTTTTTGTTAGGGGATATTTATGTTGCGATGAAAAAAATTGACCTGGCTAAAGAGGCTTATCAAAAAACACAACAGATTAATCCATTTGAATCAGCACTTTTTAATGAAAAAATGAGCTTATTACCTGTAAGTAAATAAAAGTGCAGAACACGCACAATTTTTATAAATAAGATTTCCGTAAATTGATTTGTGCTAATCAACGCTTTGGTTAATACTAGATCAACTATCCCATTCATTATTTCGTTTTCTAATTCATCCATTACCTCAAGAGCAATATGAGAGGAACAAATTGTGCAATTTTGAATTTGTTGCACAACAATTTTGAATTTCAAAAGTTTTAAAAAGCCTCCGGTTGTAAGTTATAAATGATTCTATAATATTAATATTCAATACTATACATTTCTTTTGTTGTAGTGTTGATGTGGTGATTAGATCAATACGAAGTAACTGTGATGTACGAAATTATTTGATTTCCTTTTTGATTAAACATTAATATTGCTTTAACATTTTCAAACCTAATCGCAATCACAAATCAAGAAGTATGAAAAGATTTACATTTTTGATCTTAATGTCGCTACTTCCTTTCGGATTGATTTATGCACAATCAACAATCAAAGGAAAAGTCACAGACAAAACAACTAATGAAACACTGCCAGGTGCAAATATAATGGTGGTGGGAACTACAAATGGAACCGTCAGTGATCTTGACGGGAACTACACCTTACAAATTCCTGAAGGCAATCGTGCAATTCAGGTGAAATTTGTTGGCTACCAACCAGTTACTCGAACCATTACCTTTGCTAAAGGCGAAACCATCACTCTTGACTGGGCGTTAGAACCAGATGTTAATGAGTTAGAGGAGTTCGTTGTCGTTGGTTATGGTATTCAACAAAAAAGTGTTGTAACAGGTGCAATTTCTGGAGTAAAAGCCAAGGACCTGGAAAACATGCCTATTTCCAGATTAGAACAGGCTTTGCAGGGTCGTACCTCAGGTGTCACTATCACTTCAAGTTCAGGTCAACCAGGTGCCTCCTCTACTGTAAGAGTAAGGGGAACAACCAATATTTCAAACAGCGACCCACTTTATGTGGTTGATGGAACACCAGTAGATGTTGGTGGCATTGATTACCTTAATGCCAGTGATATCGAGTCAATTGAGATATTGAAAGATGCTGCATCTGCTGCAATTTATGGAACACGAGCAGCTAATGGCGTAATCATTGTTACAACTAAAAAGGGGACTTCAGGACCAATGCGGGTGAATTATCACACCTATTTTGGAACACAAAGCCCTGCAAAAAAATTGGATCTTTTGAATGCTACCGAATATGCGAATATCCGAAATGAGATGCTTACTAATAGTGGAGGACAACCTCTCTTTGCAAATCCGGAACAATTTGGAGAAGGCACTGACTGGCAAGAAGCTATTTTCAACAAAAGTGCTAAGATTCAAAATCACGAATTCAGCGTAAATGGAGGCAATGATCGTTCAACCTATTATATGTCATTTGGATATTTTGACCAAGAAGGTATTGTAGCCACAGACATTTCTCGTTACAAACGATTAAATCTTCGATTAAACTCCAGTCACAAAATTAATGATTGGATAAAAGTTGGCAATAATTTTGGCTATAGTCATATTAAAAGTAAAGGCTCATTAAATACCAATAGTGAATACGGTGGCCCTTTGGCATCAGCAATTAATCTCGATCCGATTACTCCACTTGTAATTACTGATCCAACTGTAGCCAATGGAACTCCTTATGCAGATTTTCCGGTGGTAAGAGATGCCAATGGCAACCCATATGGTATTTCACCTTATGTTGCCCAAGAAATGACCAACCCTTTGGCTTATATAGCAACGCATTTAGGAAACTATGGATGGTCTGATAATTTTGTTGGTAATTTTTACGCTGAATTGGAACCAATCAAAGGATTAAAGTTAAAATCTGATATCGGAACAAAATTGGCTTTTTGGGGTGGTGAAGGATTTACGCCAATAGCTTACCTGAATTCAGCAACATCCTATGTTAAAACTTCATTTGATCGCAGTCAAAACCAAGGCCTGATGTGGAACTGGGAAAATACAGCCACTTATTCACGCAAATTTGGTCGACATGATGTATCAGCACTTATTGGCACCGCTGCCTTTGTTGAAAACAGCAAAGGAATAAGTGTTAGCTACAAAAACGTTCCTGTTGACAATTTCGATGATGCATCAATGAACTACTCTGTTGCTGATGAAGACAGGATTGGAAGTGGATGGGAAGGTGCTGACCATAAAGTTGCTTCACTCTTCGGGCGCTTGACATACAACTATGATCAAAAGTATTTGTTTAACGGAATTTTAAGAAGGGATGGCTCATCACGATTTGGTAGCAATAAGAAATTTGGATACTTTCCATCTGTATCAATTGGTTGGGTAGTATCAAAAGAAGCATTTTTCCCGGAATTAGACTGGTTTAATTTTTTAAAAATCAGGGGGTCCTATGGTGTCACCGGAAATGATAATATTGGTGATTTCAGGTACTTATCAACCATCGGAGGCGGCAGAAATTATACATTTAATTATGATGGAACCATAGTAGGCTATAGCCCTAATGCACCAGCCAACCCAGATCTTGAATGGGAGCAAACCAGTCAATCAAACATCGGATTTGAGGCTACTCTTTTCAATGATTTCAGAATTACATTCGACCTCTATGATAAGAGCACTACAGGTATGTTGCAGCCTATCCAAATGCCTGCTTACACAGGAGCAGATGATCCAACAGGCAATGTGGCTTCGATGACCAACAAAGGTGTTGAACTTGAACTTTCTTATAGATTCAATGTATCTGATATTGAATTTGACATTAAAGCAAACGGATCATACTTAAAGAATGAAGTTACCTTTATTAGTGATGATGTTGACTATCGTACAGGCGCTAGCTTCCAATCAAGCAGCTATGAAATCAGCCGTTTGATGGTAGGTCAACCTATCGGTGTATTTTATGGTTTTGAGGTTCTTGGCGTATTTCAATCCGCTGGAGATATACAAAACCATACAGATGCCAATGGCAATATAATACAACCAAATGCAAAACCGGGTGATTTTAAATATGCTGACCTCAATGGTGATGGGGCTATCACAAGTGATGACCGCACGGTAATTGGCGATCCAACGCCAAATTTCAGTTATGGATTTACCATCTCAGCAGCATACAAAGGTTTTGATATCATGATATTTGCCCAAGGAGTTGCCGGGAACGATATATATAATGGTTTACGACGCCTCGATATAACAAGTGCCAACTGGACAAGCGATGTATTGGATCGTTGGCAAGGTGTAGGCACCTCAAACACTTTCCCACGATTGGTTCAGGGCGATCCTAATAAAAACTTTGCAAATCCATCCACTTTCCACCTTAGCAGCGGAGCTTATATGCGTATTAAAACCATGCAAATTGGATATCAATTGCCAAAAGCTACTGTCAAAAAGATAGGTCTCAATAATCTTAGAGTATACGTAGGCGCAAACAACCTCTTTACTTTCACAAAATATAGTGGTTACGATCCTGAAATCGGTGGAGGAAGCTACGGTATCGACCGTGGTTTTTATCCACAAGCCAGAACCTTTATGGCAGGTGTTAACGTAGGTATTTAACTAATAAAACGAAATCAACATGAAAACTATAAAATTCATACTTATTTTAATGGTTGCTGCTTTCATTCTGAATGCTTGCAACAAAGAATGGCTTGAAGTGAAACCAAAAGGGACCACTTTGGAAGACAATTATTACAAGAATGCCGATGAAGCTTTCGCCGGCCTTGTAGCCGCCTATGACCCGCTTGGTTGGGAAGTTGTGAAAGATTACTCAAGCAAAGTTGGCTATCTTAACACAGCTTCAGATGAATGCTATGCAGGCGGTGGTGCATTTGCCGACCGTGCCACCTGGGAGGCATGGAACAGTTATACACTCGATCCAGCTGTAGGCCCCCAAGATGATTTCTGGGGCAGAAGCTATGCTGGTATTTATAGAGCTAATGTGTTACTAAGCAAACTTGATGGGGCCAAAATGAACGAAGCTTTAAGAGAACGATTCAGAGCAGAGGCTTATGTTTTAAGAGCTTATTATTATTTCGATCTCGTAAGATTGTTTAAAAACGTACTTTTATTTACAGCTCCTGTTTCCCCTGCTGATGTGTTTAACGTTGAACAAGCTAGTCCTGAAGCAGTGTATGCCCAAATTGAAGCTGATCTTACTGCAGCAATTCCTAACCTTCCACTTACAGTTGTAATAGAAGAAAACGGACGTATTACTAAAGGTGCTGCACAGGCAATGCTCGGAAAAGTGATCCTTACACAAAACGTTGAAAGCAGGATGATGGAAGCTGCAAATTTATTTGAAGCTATTCACACCAGTGGTGTTTATCAATTGTTGCCAAATTATGGAGATATTTTCCGCCCTGACAACAAGTTCCATTCAGAGTCTATCTTTGAGATCACTCATACATCAGCAGCTGTAGGCTACTGGGGTCCATGGCCACCGGCAGGTGAAGGTCATATTTTTACCCAGTTCTGCGGACCACGTGCTTATACAGGACCAACCTATCAAGCAGGATGGGGTTTCAATCCAATAATTGTTGAAACTGCAAACCTTCTTAAAGGCGATCCACGTTATGCATCCACCGTGGCTAACATCGATAGTCTAGAAAAAGCAGGTGTTGCAACTTATGAAAAAGGTTATCAAAACACAGGTTATTTTATCCAAAAATATGCCCCTCTTAAAGAATTCTTTGGCTTAGGAGTAGGCGAACCCGTTTTGGAATGGCCTGTTAACTACATTGAAATTCGTTTGGCAGATGTTTATTTGCTTGCTGCAGAGGCTTTCCTAAGAGCAGGTGATGCAGGTAAAGCACAAACATATCTTGATTTGGTTCGTAATAGAGTTGGTTTGCCATCAGTTACTGCAACTTTAGAAAACATCTCTATGGAACGTCGTCTTGAACTAGCAACAGAAGGGCACCGCTGGTTCGATCTTATTCGTACTGGAAAAGCAGCCACTGCGCTGGCATTCAAAGGTTTTGTTGCTGGCAAACATGAGATACTCCCAATTCCAATTGGCGAATTGAATGGGACAAAACTTAAGCAAAACCCGAACTATTAATTTTCATAGCATAGTTTTTTTTGCGGTTAGTGAGTTGAGCGGGCCGCTGTTGCTGGCGGCCCCTCATTTTTAAAATTTAATCAAAAGTTGATGAAACACTTCATTGCATTTTTTCTCCTTCTTCAGGGTCTTAGCACTTTAGGTTGCACTTACAGCGGCGAACCTCAAAAACCTAATGCAACCATTCCATATCCACAACAAGATATGGTCTGGAATTTTGAGTCAAGTCCTTTTTGGTTTGATGAGTTTGATTATCAAGGCCTGCCTGATTCATCGAAATGGAGCTATGATATTGGAGGTAATGGATGGGGAAATAATGAACTTCAATACTATACTGATGACAAAAAAAATGTTGTTGTAAGCGATGGAATCCTTTCGATTAATGCAATCAAAGAGGAGCATGAAGGGAAAAATTATACTTCAACCCGACTTGTATCCAAATTTAAAGGTGATTTATTATATGGTCGTGTCGAAGTGAGAGCAAAAGTACCAGCTGGAAGAGGAACATGGCCGGCTATATGGATGCTCCCAACCGATTGGGAATATGGCGGATGGCCAAGTTCTGGTGAAATAGATATCATGGAACATGTTGGCTACGATATTAACAAAATTCACATAAGTACACATAGTGAAGCACATTGTTGGCGCATAGGGACTGGCCGTACTTCAACGAAAGTTATTGAAAATGCAACTACAGAGTTTCATCTCTATCGCATCGATTGGACACCATATGCCATCAAAGGATATATTGATGATGTGCATATTTTCACAAGCATCAATGAAGGTACAGGTTATAAATCATGGCCATTTGACAAACGCTTTCATTTGATCCTCAATGTTGCCATAGGCGGCGATTGGGGTGGGCAACAAGGTGTTGACGACGCTATCTTTCCTGTTTCAATGGAAGTTGATTACGTGCGATTTTTCAAATTGATTTCTAAATAAACTAAACATGCAACATTCATTTTTAACTCACAAACTATCAAACAGTATTTTATTTACTTTACTGATTTTGCTTACCCTTTCATGTAAAAAAACAGAAAAAGCTATTCCAACATTGAGTTTCGAAGCTTCAATATCAATGGAAGAAGGCACGGCTAATCAGCAATTTGTCACCATAACAGTTAAACTTAGTAACGATTACGACGACTTAGTTAAGCTTTATTATCAAACCACGGATGGAACAGCAAAAGAAACCGAAGATTTTGTTGGATTTCCTGAAACAGAAGTGATCTTCAATGCTGGAGAAACGAGCAAAGAAATCAAAATTGCATTAGTAAACGATGATATTTTTGAAGAAAACGAGAGTTTCATGTTCGTTGTAAATAAAGTCACCAATGGGAAACTTGCACTTAGTATGTGTAATATCATCATCATAAACGATGATTCTTTCACACCAGAGGTGATTTTACCAGATAGGGTTCGCATCAATGAAGGTACGAGTTCGACAATGATACCACTTACAATTAGACTCTCGGGACCTACTACTGTACCTGTAACTATCAAATGGAGCACACTTGAAGGTACGGCAAAAGCAGGAAGTGATTTCACTCAAAGCAGCGATAACACCTTGACTTTTAACGCGGGTGTTACTTCTCAACAGATTCAGGTTCAAGCACTAGGAGATAACATCATGGAATTGGATGAAGGTTTCTATATTCATTTTTCCGATGTTCAGAACGCCACTTTTGTACCAAAGGATATTATTATAATCCTTAACAATGATGATAATTTTAGCCTTACATCTTTAGAAGACGGACCAATTTCACCTGATGTTTATGAGGGCTTTGAACTGGCGTGGAGTGATGAATTCGACGGAACTACCATCAATAGCACCAATTGGGGCTACGATCTCGGTGCTGGCGGATGGGGTAATCAAGAACTTCAGTCATACACTTCATCTCCTACTAATTCATTTGTTGCAGACGGGAAACTCAATATAGTTGCAACAAAACTATATGCTTCTTATAATTCAGCTCGCCTTTTGTCAAAAAATAAAAAGGATTTCACTTATGGCCGAATCGACATACGGGCAAAGATGCCAATCGGGAAAGGTATATGGCCGGCTTTGTGGATGTTAGGATCAAATATTTCACAGGTCAGTTGGCCCCGCTGTGGCGAGATTGATATTATGGAATACCTTGGCCATATCCCAAAACAAGTTCACGGAACAGTGCACTATAACGACGGCGGACATCGTTATATAGGAGGTCAATATACACTGGGTGGCACAGAAGGATTTAATGCTAAATTTCACGTTTTCACCATTTTATGGAGTGAATATGGGATCCGTTGGTATGTTGATTATCAGCCTTTCTATTCTATTGACGATACTGATGTAAAGTTTGAATCATTCAAACTCCCACAGTTTTTCATCATGAATGTTGCTGTTGGAGGCGTATGGCCTGGCTATCCTGATGAAACGACGGTTTTCCCACAAACGATGCAGGTGGATTATGTGCGTGTCTTTCAACAACCTAACTAAGGAAATACGAACTTCAAAGTAAATCAAGGAACCAATGAAAATCCAAAATCCTTTGCTTATCTTTATGATTCTTATTTTTTCACTTGGGTGCCAACAAGCACCACAAAATAGCAAGGTGAACACCAGTTTAGAAGTTGAGTCGCAGGTTGCCGCTTTAGTAAGTGCAATGACCCTAGAAGAAAAAGTAGGTCAAATGACACAATTGACTATTGATGTTCTTACAACCGGAGAATCTGCATTATCCAGTTTAGAGCCAATTGAGCTTGACGCTGAGGTAATGAAACAGGCTTTTGGAAAATATAAGATTGGTTCTGTACTTAATGCAGCAAATAATCGTGCCAGAAGCACAGAGGAGTGGAATGAGATGGTGGAATCAATTCAAAGCTATGCATTGGAAAACAGTCGTTTGAAAATACCCTTGCTTTATGGCCTTGACATGATTCATGGAGCAAGCTATGTAGCCGGCTCAACATTATTCCCCCAACAGATTGGCATGGCTGCAACATGGAATCCACAATTACTTGTCAAAGCGGGTGAAATTACCGCTTATGAAACCCGTGCTGCCGGTGTTCCCTGGACATTTTCTCCGGTTTTAGATCTTGGCGTTGATCCGCGTTGGCCACGACAATGGGAAACTTTTGGTGAAGACCCTTATCTTGTCTCAGAAATGGGAAAGCACCTCATAAAAGGATTACAGGGTTCGGAAAACGAAATATCCAGTCCTATTCATATATCGGCTTGCTTAAAACATTACCTAGGATATTCTCAAACATTGAGTGGAAAAGACCGTACACCGGCTTGGATTCCAGAGAATAAGCTACGTGAATATCACCTTCCTTCTTTTAAAGCAGCTGTTGAAGCTGGTGCTATGACAGTAATGGTCAACTCAGGAGAAATAAATGGTTTACCTGTGCATGCTAACCCTGCTCTTTTAACCGACCTGCTGAAAAACGAGTTGCAATTCAATGGTTTTGTTGTGAGTGATTGGTCGGATATTGAATATCTTCACACACGTCACAAAATTGCATCAACGCAGAAAGAAGCCGTAAAAATTGCTGTTAATGCCGGCATCGACATGTCGATGGTTCCATATAATTTTCATTTTGCCGGGTATCTAATTGAACTCGTTAATGAAGGTGAAGTACCCATGTCGCGAATCGATGATGCTGTAACCCGCATTCTACGTGTGAAGTATCTTATGGGATTATTCGATCGTCCAACAACAAATCGATCAGATTATCCTTTGTTCGGATCTGATGAGTTTGCTGAAGCATCGCTTAAGACTGCCGAAGAATCGATCACTTTGTTAAAAAATACCAATCAATTTTTACCATTGGCAAAAAACACAAAGATTCTTGTTGGAGGTCCCGCTGCAAACACTTTGCGGCCTCTTAATGGTGGATGGAGTTATAGCTGGCAAGGTAATCTTGTTGATGAATTTGCATCAGAATTTGAGACCTTTTTTGAAGCAATCCAATCAAAAGCTTCAGTGGCTAACAATGTTACTCTTGAAGAGGGTGTAAGATACGACGAGAAAGCCGATTATAAAGCAGAATTAAAAGACGATTTTAGTGCCTTTTCGAAAAAAGCTGAAAATGCAGATGTAATCGTTCTTTGTATCGGTGAAAACTCCTATACCGAAAAACCAGGCGATCTTGAAGATTTGTATATATCTGATTACCAACAAGAACTTGTTGCTACTGCCTATAAAACAGGAAAACCAGTTGTACTTGTCCTTGCCGAAGGCCGACCACGTGTTATTAGCAAAATTGAACCTATGGCAAAAGCAATTATCCAAACATATTTACCCGGAAACTTTGGTGGGAAAGCCCTTGCTTCCATTTTATTTGGCGATGTAAATCCTTCAGGGAAACTCCCTTACACCTATCCGAGATTTCCTAATAGCTTGGAACCTTACTATATAAAGCATGCCGAACAACTTGAAATTGCAGGTTCTCCAACAGGTACTCAATACAATCCGCAGTATCATTTCGGACATGGATTAAGTTACTCAACCTTTGAATATCTTTCACTCGAAACGGATAAATCATCATATAAAACCTCTGAAACAATTAAACTAACTGTTGAATTACGCAACAACTCATCATTTGACGGGAAGGAAACCCTGCAAATATATAGTTCTGACCACTTTGCATCGCTTACTCCTAGCGTTAAAAGATTGAGAGCCTTTAAAAAAATAATGCTAAAAGCTGAAGAAAAACAGACAGTAACATTTGAAATTCCTGTTCGACACCTGGCTTTTGTTGCACTAAATAATAAATGGATAGTCGAAAAAGGAGACTTTACGCTTTCAATTGCAGGTTTAACGGCAAAGATTTCAATAGAAAATGAAGCTTATTTCAATTAAATAACTACCTTTGAATATATAATCTTAACAATTAATTAACTATTAAATAAATTAATAACTTAACATTCACTTATTTATTAACCACAAAAATTCAGTCATGAAAAAAATGCTAAGAATCAGTCTGGCACTACTGTTAACTGTGCTTCTTGTACCATTCTCATCTTGTAAAAAAGATGAACCAGATCCTGATGTAATTGCCAGCTTCACCTTTGCCGTTGATGCAACCGATTACAAAAAAGTGACCTTCACCAATGAGTCAACCAATTTCTCCGCTTTGTCATGGAACTTTGGTGACAATACTGCTGTTTCTACCGAAACTAATCCAGTTCACACTTATGCCGCCCTGGGCGAATATACAGTTACTTTAACTGCTACATCACCACAAGGAACAAAAACCGACTTGTACACAACAAAAGTAACCATTGCTGATCCAAACGCAATGCTAACCATGCTTGTTGGCGAAACCAGCAAAACTTGGAAGTTACTTCGTGATGTTTCTGGAGGAGCTTATCCTCTTGAAGTTGGACCAATCGATCGATCACAAATTTGGTGGGCTGTTGGATTGAACAATGACGAACTTGCTCTTCGTCCATGTATGCTGAACGACGAATGGACATTCCATCGTGATGGTAAAATGGTATTCGACGATAAAGGTGATTATTGGGCTGAAGGTAGTATTTATCCTAATGATGCTGACGACATGTGCGCTTCATCATCCGATCCGATGGTTAACGAAGCAGGTGCTGACGTATCAGCATGGGCTAGTGGAAATCATACTTTTGAATTGACTCCAGGAACTACACCTAAATTAAAAGTAATTGGAACAGGAGCTTTCCTTGGCCTATCAAAAGTCGGTACCGATCTTGAGTATAATGTACCACAACCAAGTGTTACTTATAACTTAATTTCCCTATATGATGGTTCAACTGATACTTTGATCGTTGAAGCATTATATAAATTCAATGCCGGTGATGCTGGCCCAGGCGGATATTGGAGATTCGTTCTCGTACATTATGACAATCCTGCTGACGAACCACCAATTCCTGGCAACCAACCTTCAGCAAGCTTTACATACACAGTTGATGGTAGAACATTAGCTTTCACAAACACATCAAACTATGCCACAAGCTACTCTTGGGATTTTGGTGATGGATCAACCTCAACAGAAGAAAGTCCAACTCATACCTACGCTACTGATGGCAGTTTCACAATCACACTTACTGCTACCAACGACCTTGGAAGCAACACCAGAAGCGTTGACGTACTACTCTCATCTTCAGTTCTTACTGACGAAGTTTTACAAGGTGCACCATGGAAAGTTCGTGTTGCTCCTAACTCAATTTATGTAGGTCCAGGCATGGGCGATCCTTCATGGTGGCAGACTCCTGTAGGTTTCCTTGACGGTTCACAAGTTGGAACAACCGATGACTGGTCATGTATGGTTGACGACGAGTTCACCTTTGTTGCTGGTGGTACTTTCACTTATGATACCAAAGGTTCAACACGTAATGACGGATATTTCGGTGGCACTAACGGATGCATCACAGATGCTGAAATTGCAGCCAGCGGCGAAAATGGAGCCAAATTTGGCAGTGCCCTTGGCGCTGATGCTCATACCTATGTATTCACCCCTGCAACTGGAGGAGCCCGTGCAATCATAGAGCTCACCAACAGTGCAACAAGAGCTGCTTTCATCGGTTTCATGAAAGGTTATTATGGTGGTGAAAACACTAGCAATGCAAACCCACCAAACGGCGGTATCGCTGTAAACCGTTATGAAGTAATGGGTTACACAAACGATGGCACTAAAGAAACACTCATCGTTACAGTTGACATCTCAGGTGCACATGATGGCAGCGCTTCATGGTCTGTTGTAATGGAAAGATAATTTTCAAATTATTATGAAGCCAGGGACAAGGTAAAGCCTGTCCCTGGCTTTTTGCTTTATACAAGAATCTAAATTTCAATCATTGTAAAAATGAATAAAAAATACGCACTACTAATTTTATCCATCTTGTTCATTTTTCTATTTGCCGGAAATATTTTCGGCCAAAGCAGGAAAGTGAGCGGTACCGTAAAAGATATCGCTGGAAGCCCACTACCCGGAGTTAATGTTCAATTGGTTGGAACTTTGACAGGTACAACAACTGATTTTAATGGTAAATATGAGCTCGTTATTGACAAAGAATTAATCAAATTTTCGTACATCGGGTACATTGAACAAATCATCAACCCTACAGGAAAATCCATTGTAGATGTCACCTTAGTAGAAGACATTGAATTACTTGACGAGATAGTTGTTGTTGGCTATGGAACTCAAAAGAAAAAAGATCTTACTACAGCTGTAGCAGTTGTTGATGAAAAATCGTTAAAAGACAGGCCTTTAATATCAGCAGCCGAGGGTTTGCAAGGCAAAGCCGCCGGTGTTCAAGTTGTGCAAACATCCGGAAAGCCAGGTAGTCAACTATCTGTTCGCGTGCGCGGAACAACTTCAGCCTTGGCTGGAAATGAGCCCTTGTATGTTGTAGATGGTTTTCCTACAACTGATATCCGAGGCATCAATCCATCAGATATTGTGAGCATGAGTGTTCTCAAAGACGCTTCATCTTCAGCTATTTATGGCGCCCGCGCTGCCAATGGTGTAGTTATTATCACTACCCGTCGCGGTGATGACAATAAATCTTCCATTCGTTATAATGCCTATTATGGCATGTCAAATATTCGCAAAACCATCGATGTGCTTAACACCAAGCAATACCGCGATCTCATGGAAGAAATCATTCCTGGCGGACTCGATCCTTCTCAAACTGCTTTCAACAACTGGCAAGATCAAGTGTTTGGCACTGGAAGCACTCAATCCCATCAACTGTCTGTTTCAGGTGGTAATGGAAAAATGAAACACTTCATTTCAATGGCTTACCTTTCCGACCAAGGTATTGTGAAACCTGCTCGCTTCGATCGTATTTCATCACGTATCAATTTGGATAACGAAGTAACTGATTGGATGAAGTTCTCAGCAAGCATCAACCTCATGAACCTCAATACAAAAGATACTCCTGACAATGCCAGTTCAGGTCGTGGTGGTGTAATTATGAGCGCACTCAACACCCCTCCATTTCTTAATGTTTATAAAGATGATGGAAGCGGATGGTACGATCCTAACCCTTTCCAGCCTTCATGGGAAAATCCTATCGCATACATGGAAGGCCCTGATCAACAATCCATCGACAATCAAATTTTCGGAAACTTTGCTGCAGACATCAAACTCCACAAAAATCTTGTTTTTCGTTCCAATTTCGGTCTTGATTTTCTTTCACATCAATGGGATTATTACCTCGATCCTGTAAGAACAACTTACGGAAGAAATAACAATGGCATTGGAAGATCTGACAAACAAAATCACACAACCTTTTTATGGGAAAATACCCTTACATATAACCAATCTTTTGGCAACCATAATCTGAACGCTATGGGTGGGTCAAGTATTCAGCGTTATAAGGGAAATCAAACCTATATTGAGGGGACAGACTTTCCGGCTGATGTTACAGTAACAACTATCAATGCAGCTAATAATGTCACTGGAAGCACTTGGATCAACGAATGGGCGCTAGCTTCGTTCTTTGGAAGAGCCGCCTATGACTACAATGGCAGATATTACTTAACCATGAGTATGCGTTATGATGGTTCTTCAAAATTAGCTAACCAATGGGGATTTATGCCTTCATTTTCAGCTGGTTGGAGAATCTCCTCTGAGAGTTTTATGAAAGATCTAACGTTTATAAACGATCTAAAAATTCGTGGCGGTTGGGGTAAAAATGGTAATCAGGAAGGTATTCCTAATTATGCAAGGTACGGACTTGTACAATATTATCGTACCGAAACAACCAATCCACTTTCAGGACCTTCAGCAGCTCAGGTTTCCTATGGAAATCCGGATCTGCGTTGGGAAACTACAACGCAATCCAATATAGGATTCGATCTTAGCATGCTGAATTATCGTGTCACGGTTAATTTTGATGCTTATATCAAGAGAACAGAGGACGTTTTGCTCAATGTGCAACTTTCAAGTTCACTACCGATCACAACGATCATGACAAATGCCGGAAGCACTGAAAACAAAGGGGTTGAGTTTAATATCAATACCGTTAACGTTGATAAAGATTGGAAGTGGACTACCGACTTCAATATGTCGTTCAACAAAAACCTTGTCACCAACCTGGAATATACTGATGTGTATTACTTTGGCAGAATCTACAGCAACAACCAGGACGTCTCTATTCTTAAAAAAGGTCTTCCTCTTGGAAGTCTTTTCGGATATGTTTCTGACGGCGTTGATCCTGAGACTGGCAACATCAAATACAAGGATGTTAACAACAACGGAATCTTTGATACCGGCGACAGGACAGTTATTGGTAATCCTCAGCCTGATTTTATCTTTGGATTGACAAACACCTTTGTTTACAAACGTTTTGACTTCAACTTTTTCATTCAAGGCAGTTATGGCAACGAAATCTATAATGCAACCCGTATTGATTTAGAAGGTATGTTTGACAGTAAGAATCAATCAGTGAGTGTTTTGGACAGATGGCAGCAAGCCGGTGATATTACCGATATTCCAAAGCCCGGAAATATCAACAATGTTAGAAACTCCTCACGCTTCATTGAGGACGGCTCATATGTTCGGTTGAAATCAGTTACACTCTCTTATAAACTTCTTACAAAGAATTCGGGTGTGAAATTTATTAAAGACATGTCAGTTTATGTAACAGGTCGAAACCTTATTACCCTCACTAACTACAGTGGATTTGATCCTGAAGTTAACGCCTTTGGCTCAAGTGCTGTTCAAATGGGCATCGACTATGGAACTTATCCACAGTCACGTTCGGTTGTTGTTGGTTTAAATGTTGAATTTTAATGCCTACTCTAATGAAAAAAATAATTTATATCCTCATAGTACTCTTAACGCTGACAGGCACATATAGCTGCAATAAATTTTTGGATATTCAGCCTGTCTCACAAGGGATTGCTGTCACAAATACAAGTGCCGACTCATTGGTTTACAAAAATGATTCGGAGCTCGAAGCAGCTTTATCCGGCGTTTACGATGATTTCCGCAACGAGTATTTCTCGCTGGATTATTTTGTAAATGGTGATGCTCAGTCGGATGATTCCTATGCCGGTGCCGATAACCCTGCTAACTTTCAGATTGACGAATACACCATTGATGCCACAAATACAAATGTGAGCCGCGACTGGGAATATTTGTATGGAACGATTGGCAAAGCAAACGCTGTATTCAATAATACAGATAAAACTCCGGGAGTTGATGAGACGCGGAAGCTTCAAATCAAAGCAGAAGCTGCATGGATCAGAGCTTATATGTACTTTCAGGCAGTTCAACTTTGGGGTGACGTTCCCCTTCAGTTGACCGAAGTGACATCAATCAGCATTGAGTTGCTTCCAGAAATTTACCCACAATTATTTCCTGCCCGTGCACCTATGGCTGAAGTTTATGCACAAATCATCAGCGACCTAGAGTTGGCTGTAGCGCATGCACCTGTTAATGCAACTCATAAAGGCTATGTTACAAAAGGAGCTGCCAATGCAATGATGGCCAAGGTTTATGCAACGATTCAGCCTGCACAATGGGATAAAGTAAATCAATATTGTGATGCTGTTATTAACGGGGGCTACTCTCTGCTTCCTGAATTTGACATGCTTTGGAATAATGAAAACGAAAACTCATCGGAAGCCATTTTTGAAATCAACTACGAAGGAACACCACAAAGTGGAAACTGGGGCGCGAGTATGTTTCGTGGTATTGACTGGAAGAAATTCAATACTCCTACCAATGATTTAGTTTCAGTTTTTGATGCCGAGCAAGACGTGATACGCAAAGAGGCTTCTATCATTTTTCTTGATGTATCAGGAAAATGGTCAGATCCTTATTGGCCTCAGATCACTTTCCCCTTCGTGAATAAGTACAGAATTTTTACAGGAAATAGCCCTCAAAATTTCATCCTTCTAAGGTTAGCCGACATTCTTCTCCTAAAAGCTGAAGCAATGAATGAAAACGGTGATATTCAAGGTGCTGCTGCTCTTGTAAATACGATCAGATCGAGAGTTAATTTGCCAAATACAGCTGCTTCTGATAAAGCCTCAATGAAACTGGCTATTGAAAAGGAACGCCGACTCGAACTTGCTTTCGAAGGACATCGCTATTACGATCTGAAACGCACAGGCCGGGCAATTGAAGTGCTAAACAATGTGAAAGGACCCAACGGTGCATCACTAGGCTACGTTGTAACTGAAAACAGATTGCTATGGCCAATTCCTCAGGCTGAACTTGACAAAAACACAAAATTGATTCAGAACGAAGGTTATTAACCTAATCAGAGCGGGTGCCCGAAAACACCCGCTCATTTTTCACCTACTTAAATGTAACACACTCATCTGATGCATATTATTAAAACTTTAAAATGCCTGACTCTGGTGTTTTTATCGCTGCTTATGATACAATGTAAGGGCAAAGAAACTCCTGACGACCCAATTATTCCGGTTTTACCCGATATAGGTAAAGCACAGGTCTGGCTTACCCGAGGCGATAAGGGAAAGCTTTTTAACAAAGAAGCTGATTTATCTATCAGGACAACATTGCCCGAAGAGTGGCCTGTGATAACAGTCGATACCACCATTCAATTTCAGGAAATTGATGGTTATGGAGCTGCACTCACAGGTTCTTCAGCATATTTACTGAACAAAGTATTGAGTGCAAGTCAACGTCAGACAGTATTAAAGCAACTTTTTGACGTAAAAGATGGGATTGGAATTTCATTTCTGAGGCTAACAATGGGGGCATCCGATTTTTCGCTCAACGATTATACCTATAACGATATTCCTTTGAGTGAAACGGATTTTACACTATCAAATTTTTCTTTGAACAAAGACCTTGACGATGTTGTCCCTGTTTTAAAGGAAATCCTCGCAATAAATCCCAACATTTTTTTGATGGGGTCACCCTGGAGTCCCCCTGCATGGATGAAAACCAATAAGAGCTTGAAAGGTGGTAAATTACGCCTGGATTGTTATGACGTTTATGCTGATTATTTTGTAAAATATATTCAGGCAATGGAGGCAGAAGGAATTCATATTACGCATGTTACACCTCAAAACGAGCCATTGTATTTCACTGCAGGTTATCCATGCATGGAAATGCAAGCCGATGAACAAGCCTCCTTTATAAAGAGCCATCTTGGTCCCAAATTCGCCACTGCAGGAATAACAACTAAGATCATCAATTATGACCATAATTGGGATAACACAAACTATTCTATCAATATTCTCAACGACCCCCAGGCACGACAATACACTGCTGGCAGCGGATTTCATGCTTATGCAGGCAATGTTTCAGCTATGACAGCCGTTCATCAGGCTCACCCGGATAAAGAGCTTCATTTCACCGAAATTTCAGGGGGAGCATGGGCAACAAATTTCGAGGATAACCTGATTTGGAATATGCAAAACATATTTATTGGAACAGCCAACAACTGGTCACGTACAGCTTTGCTATGGAACCTCGCTTTAAATCAAAATTATGGCCCTACAAATAATGGATGTTCCAACTGCCGGGGAGTGATAACGATAAATCAACCGAGTGCGCAAGTAACCCTTAACGAAGAGTTTTACTCAATAGCACACTTTTCAAAACTTGTTCGACCCGGTGCCAAACGTATTTCATTTCTTTATGAGCAGGCTCTAACAAAAATCGACGCTGTGGCTTTTATGAATTCTGATGGAAGCAAAGTATTGATTCTCACAAACTACGACTCAAATTACAAAACCTTTTCGGTGAAACAAGGGGAAAAAGTGTTTAGCTATACTATCCCGGCACGATCGGTAGTTTCGTTTAAGTGGTAGTAAAACCGAATTGACATTTTAGAAACAAGCTCAAGACTTCTTTAAAAAAATCCTGTCTGAAAACTCCGGCAGGATTTTTTATTAAATCAATATTAGATTGAAACAGATCATAATCCTCGTAACTTTGTCATTCACTAAAACATTTCGAAATGAAAACAACATCACCATCTGAAACATCAGGCTTGCATACAGTTCTCGGTGCAAGTGGCGCGTCGGGAATTGCACTTGTAAAAGAATTAAAAAAACGCGAACTAAAGATCCGTGCTGTTCAACGTTCGGTTTGCTCAATTGAGGGTGTTGAAACAGCTCAGGCCGACCTGCTAGATTCTAAAGAAACCGCTAATGCAATCAACGGATCTTCATATGTTTACATGTGTGCCGCTGTGGAATATAAAACAAGTAGCTGGCAAAGCAACTGGCCTTTGATGATGAAAAATACCATCGAGGCTTGTCTTCAAAACAATGCTGTTTTGATTTTTCTTGACAATATCTATATGTATGGCCCATCGCCACTCACAGTACCTTTTGATGAACGCCATTCACAGTTTCCACCATCAAAGAAGGGTCAAGTTCGTAAGCAGGTTGCAAATATGGTTTTGGAAGCAGTAAACGAAAAAAAACTAAAAGCAGTAATTGCCCGCTCAGCTGATTTTTATGGTCCAAATGCAAAAAACAGCATGTTTTATATCTCAACCCTTGACAGAATGCAGGCAGGCAAAGGCCCTCAATCTATAGCTAAGCCGGGCATTTTGCACACTTTTGCCAATACAACAGATAATGCCACTGCAATGGTTTCTCTTGCACTCGATCCGTCAACATACGGTCAGGTTTGGCATCTGCCAGTGGGAAAACCCATTAAACCCGAGGAGCTGATTGGTATGATTAATAAAGAACTTGGTAAAGATTATAAAATCTCTTTCCTGCCGCCTTTTATGCGCAGAGTTTTATCCCTTTTTATCCCTGCACTGAAAGAAACAGAAGAAATGTTGTACCAGTTTGAAAATGATTATGTTATGTCATGGGAAAAACTCAAAAAACAATTTCCCGAACTCGAAGCTACATCTTATCCTGAAGGAATACGTGAAATGATCGCATCATTCAGGTAGAACTACAAATCTTACTAAATTTATTATTCAGGTAATGGCATCCCATCAATCCAGGGGGCTCCTGCCTGAATCAATTCTTTTTGCAATTCAGGAATACGCTCTGAACGCAGCTTTTCGAGCTTTTCACGCAATTCTGCCATCTGAATACGGGCAATATCAAGTGACCTTTGGAGCGTTGGTGTTGGCCCATAAGTTGACCTTGAGCTTCCCATAGTTGCAACCGAAAGTCGTTCGTTGATCGTGGGATAATCCATCTCCCCAACCGACTGCTTCGAACGAATTCCATTCATCTGCTCGTCGATATCTAAGAGTTCATTTCTCAATTGTGCGATACGGGCTTGCAAATCAGTCGGATCGATTGCAGTTCGATTGAGTGCTTTTTGCATCAGGTCCACTTTTTGAAGTGAGGCGTTTAAGACTGCAGATGCTGCTGATACCGATTTCCTAACTTCTTCAATATCATTCCAAAATGCCACAACAGCTTCAATAGGTGCAGCTTCCAACTTTCCTTTTCGAAGTTGTTTTACTTCAAATTCCTGCGGTCCTGCAAGAAGTTTTATCACACCATCTACCTGACTATAAACCTCAACTAAATAATTTCCTGGCGATACCATAGGACCCGAAGGTACCCAATTTCCATATTCTGCCAGTATTGCAGAGGACGAAGGAGCACGTAAATTCCAAGTTGTACGGTTAACGCCTTTTGCATTTACTCCTTCAATTCTATTTACAAAATTTCCTTCAAAATCTTTAACAACCAGCCATATAACAGGATCCAGACTTCTTCTTTCCTTTTCAAGTGCTTCCCATCCAGGAAATGGTATATCTTGCTCATTCTTTTTTAAAATTGCTTCTTGCTCCTGCCTGATCTTTTTAACTGATTTTAGTTCATTAGCAAGATAATAAGTAAAAACAGCTCCAAAAGGAGGGTTATCTGCCACAAAAAAGGCATCACCCTGACTAGCTTTGGGATCGTCGCCAAGCACCTGTCGCTGAAAATACCACAAAGCAGGCTTCACTGGAAAAATAACAGAAGTTGAATCAGTTTTTAAAGCTGCTAATTGCCGTAAAGGACTGTAGTCGTCAAGCACATAAAACCCGCGTCCAAACGAAGCTGCCACCAAATCATTCTCCCTTTTTTGAATCACCAAATCTCTGAAAGAAATAACCGGCAATCCATTTTTAAATTGCATCCATTTAGTGCCACCATCAATACTGTACCATATTCCAAATTCTGTTGCAACAAAAAGCAATTCCTGTTTCACGTGATCCTGTACGATACGCCAGGTTAATGTTCGATCAGGAAGATTGGCTCTTAACGACTTCCATGTTTTTCCTTTATCTGTACTCTTGAATAAATACGGTGCGAAATCGCCTGTTTTATGGTTATCCAAAACAACGAAAACTGTTGAGGCATCATAAAGATCAGCTTTAATATCATTGACAAAAGCTGTTGAAGGTACTCCTGGCAATGACGTGACGGATATTTTATTCCAGTTCTTTCCTCCATCTTCGCTGAAGTGTATCAATCCATCATCTGTTCCTGCCCACAGAAAACCTTCTTTTACTGGCGATTCGGAGATTGAAGTAATGGTACTGTAGTCCGACATTGCATAAAGATCCCATGCCGCATCCCAGCTCCATTGCCTGTCCATCAATTTCTGACGGATACGCTCTTGCTGTGTTGTCAAATCACCTGAAACAGCAACCCAGCTATCGCCTCTGTCGTCTGATTTCCAGACACGTTGTGAAGCAAAGTAGATGCGCTTCGGATTGTGCGGACTCACTAAAACAGGAGCATCCCAATTAAAGCGTTCGGATGGTTCGCCGATCTCAGACTGCGGCTTGATATATACCATTTCGCCTGTTGTGCGGTCAAATCGGGTTAGATTGCCTTGCTGCCATTGCGAATAAACGATGTCAGGATTTCCAGGTTCGGTCGCAGGCTGATGCCCATCACCAAAAAGCGTGACAAACCAATCAGAATTCCGAATACCATGAACATTATCTGTACGTGATGGCCCTCCTTGCGTATTGTTGTCCTGAGTGCCGCCATATACATTATAAAAGGGCAGATCATCATCAACGGCCACCTTATAAAATTGCGTAACAGGCAAATTTGATACAAATTTCCAGCTCTTCGTATTATCAAACGATTCATACAAGCCGCCATCATTGCCTACCAAAAGATAATCAGGATTATCTTTTCGAAATGTAATTGCATGATTGTCGACATGTTTATTTTGTTCGTTCATTCGATTGAAGGTTTTACCACCATCTTCAGAAACCTGCATCCATACATCAACAAGATAAATTTTATCATACTGAAATGGGCTGGCATAAAGCTCTTGATAATAGTGTGGGCCTGTTCCACCTGCAACTGCATCGGATTGCTTTGTCCACGAAGCGCCTCTGTCGGTACTTTTGAAAACACCTCCAGTCCTACGTTCCAGCTCAATGGCTGCATAAATTACATCAGGATTTTGAGGAGACAAAACGAGACCAATTTTGCCCATATCTCCTGAAGGTAGTCCTTTGTTGAGTTTTTCCCAGCTCTCACCCCCGTCATCCGACTTGTATATAGCAGAGCCTTTTCCTCCTCCAATGTATGCCCCAACTGAACGATGCCGCTGCCATGTTGCTGCATAAAGACGTTCGGGATTTCGTGGGTCAATCGCTATATCTGTAGCGCCTGTCCATTCATTATCTCCCAAAACTTTTTTCCAGGTTTTACCTCCATCAGCACTTTTAAAAACACCTCTCTCTCCACCTTTTGACCACAAAGGGCCTTGTGCTGCTACCCAAACTGTGTTCGTTTCGGTTGGATGCACAATAATTTTCGAGATATGTTCCGAAAGTTTTAACCCTTTGTTTTGCCAGCTCTTGCCACCATCTTCGCTCAGGTAAACACCATCTCCATAACCAACGTGACGCCCCCCAACATTCTCACCTGAGCCAACCCAAATGCGTTCCGGATTGAGAGGATCAAGGGTTAAACAACCAATTGAATATGAACCTTCCTGTTCAAAAACAGGCTGCCAGGTTGTTCCTGCATTCTCTGTTTTCCAAACGCCTCCCGAACCTACTGCAACATACCAAACAGCCGGCTTTGCAGGATGGATGACGATATCTGAAATACGACCTGACATAAGTGCCGGGCCTATACTCCTAAATTTCAATCCATTAAGTGCTAAATCGTTCTTCGTATCAGTTTTCTGACCAAAAAGATTTTGCCAGCCAAACAGCCCAAGTACTAATAAAATCAAAGTATAAATAGTTGTTCTCATAACTCAAAATTTAATAAATCGTACATTGTAGTGCGCCAAAGTAACTGATTATGATGCACATCAACGCAGATTCAAGTTTTAGGTTGAATTTAGTAAGAAAACGTTTTTAATGTCTTAAATAAATGGAATCCCGAAAGTATAAAAATACTGGCTCGAGGAGTTTTTATTTGGAACTGATTTCCTCCTCAGTAAAAACTTCGTCAGGAATCGATCCATTGATCCGGAAGTTAGAATAAGTGAGTTTAACATTACCACTTGTTCGTTCACCTGCTTTTTTAGGATCAACTTTTAAACTCCCAATAAATTTCATCGGGATATCAATCTGTTGAATATCAAAACCTACAATAGTAATTACAGGTAAATCAAATTTGAGATCTCCATATTCAAAAGTCATGGTATAATTTCCCTGACCATTAGAAGTCACCTGCATTTTTTGAATCCGGTCTTTCAATTTGTCAATCCAAACCGTTGCTATAACAAAATCGGAACTGGCATCCATAGGCACTATTTTCAAAATATGATTCATCTCATCTGAACCGGCATAAATAGCTGTATGAGGCTGCTGCAACATCGAGATAACGGAAAAATTAATTCCTTTCTTTGGGACAAGGGCAAAGCTGGTGGCACGGAATCTAAACTTATCGGGTGCCTTGTAAAAGACCTTTCCATTCTTTACAGGGATCTTGATGAAATCGACATCAACATCAATTTTAACATCAGCTTCGAAAAATTTTACCAATGAAGCTTTCGCCAGAACATCAGCAATAATATTATCAGGATCATTCTGTGCATTGATGTTTAAACTAATAAAAATCGAAAAAACAAAAATTGTTATATATTTATTGATCATGTAGTTATATCTTTTTTTGTGAAAATACGCAATGCGACAGCGTAAAAAACAGAAATATGAAGAATCAAAATTGCTGAAGCTTTCCAAATAATATTCCAGTCAACAGGATCATCAAAGAAAAGTTGCCAGCCACTCAGATATGTTGTAAACAGAAATGGTTTAAGTACTTCAAAAATACCGATGCTAAAATTAGATAAAATTGTAAATAGTATTAGCACTGACATGCTGCTAACAACTGGCCCCAACGAATTTGAAGCCATTGTTGAAAACATGAAAGCCAAACCCGCTACAACCCACATACTCATGACACCATAAGCAAATGCTCCAATAAATCGCCACCAAAGATCAGCACCATCAAGAATATTGATCGTATTCATCAAAACCATCATATCTCCAGGTTCCCAGAAAAAATGACCTAATCCAAGACTTAGTACCATTAAAAAAATTACAAGCATCGATGTATATGCTTGTGCTGTAATGTATTTGGCTGTAAGAAGCTGAGTACGGCTTAAAGGCCGGGTTAGCAACAACCTAAAAGTGCCTCGCCCTGCTTCACCGGAAACCATGTCACCTGCAACAATCGCAACAAGAATAGGAATATGTAACCATAAACTATTGAGAATGATATAAGTTACCGAGTAAGTATTGATCAAACTCCCCTCAAAAACAAAAACATCTGCCATGCTTTTTACTAGGAAATCAAGAAGTTTCTGGCCCTCGATAAACATTCCAATTTGAATGATCACCACGATCAGAAATATCGCGATAAATCCGATGTAAGTAATCTCTCGTTTGAAAAGTTTACTGAATTCTAATTTAATAAGTGTCCCCATCTATGTATTTTGTAGAAAAAAGTCTTCCAAATTGTTGCGCGTTATCAGTTGTTTAACACCTATTCCTGCCTTGACCAGCTCTTCGTTTATTGATGGAATGACATCTGTTGGAAGCTCTGCATGCAATTCATCAAGCAGATTGCGATCAAAAGTGAAATCCGGAAATTTCTCAAGCAGTAATTTCAATGCTTTCGACGTATCGGTGGTGATGAGTGTAAGTTGTTGAGTATCCGATTCCAGTAACTTACGCACCTCGCCTTCTACTACCACTTTCCCCTTGCTTATCACAATCATCCTGTTGGATATCAACTCCATCTCACGAAGGATATGTGAAGAAACTATCAAGGTTTTTCCCATTTCCCTGTTCAAGCGAACAATCATTTCGCGGATATCTTTGATTCCCTGCGGATCAAGACCGTTGACAGGTTCGTCCAAAATAATCAAATCAGGATCATGGAGCAAAGTCTGAGCTATACCTAAACGCTGCTTCATTCCCTGACTAAAAGTCTTAACCTTATCATTGGCTCTGTCCTGCAAATCAACTACTTCAAGAAGCTCCATGATTTTGGCACGCTTATGCTTGATTCCGGAATACTGTGCCAAAATATCCAGATTCTGATATGCAGAAAGGTACTGATAAAAATCAGGACGCTCAATAAGTGCTCCTACCTTGCTCAAAACCTCACGCCGGTTGTGGGAAAGCTGCTGACCAAACAAAAGCACCTCACCTGAATCCGGACGTATCAGGTTCAACACCATCCTTATAGTAGTACTTTTACCCGAACCATTAGGTCCGAGAAAGCCATAGATATCACCTCTGTAAACGGTAAAACTCACATCCCGCACTGCTTTTACAGCACCAAAATGTTTCACAAGATGGTTTACTTCGAGTACCTTTTCCACTATGACCGGATTGAAATATTTGCCTTTTTTTGAATCATATTCGGCATATTCCAACCAGGTTGGAAGATACTCAATACTGATTTTTTATTACGGTATGGCAATAAATGAAAATTATTGAACCCGGGAAAATTGAATTTGTAACGCACAGGGTGACTCACCGAAGTAGCAGAAAACTTGCGAAGTCCAACGCGGGTCAGGAATTTGTTAAGGTATGAAATCATTTGGTTTTTTATTATTTAACAACACAACTAACATTTTGTTCGCTAATATTTCACAAAATATGTGCCATCTAAGAAACTTATAATGATCTGTAAAATTGTTCAATATCATGACTTTAATTCTTCCATTAATTACTAAAGTAAGAAGCCAAAAACTTCAACCACTTCTCACATTAACCTAGCCACCAATACTCATTTTAGCTATGTTTGCAAATTCACTTAAAGTCTTTTTATCATGAGAAAAATAACCGATCTTTTAGCCATTTTTATATTGATTACTGCTGCTGCATCATTGTATAAGTTTAAGAACAATAACACCGATAACCAGGCTATTACTCATTTTCAATCACTTCCCGAAGTAAAAGAGCCAAAAATGGAACCAAACGACTGGTTGGCTAAACAAAAATTATATCCCAATCCCTCCTTCAGCTATTCTCACTATTTGTTTGCTCTTCAGCAAGCGCAGTCATTGCATAAAGCAGCCAAAAACAGAGGTGCTACATGGCAATTGGCAGGTCCAACAAATATCGGCGGACGAATCACTGACATAGCTGTGCACCCATCTGCGCCAGAAATAATATACATAGGTGCTGCCTCAGGAGGAATTTTAAAAAGCAGCAATAATGGTTTGGACTGGCAACAGGTTTTTAATGATGCACCGGTCATCTCGATTGGCGCTTTAGCTATCGACCCCTCAAACCCTGACGTTCTCTATGCAGGAACCGGCGAGGCCAATGCTTCAAGTTACAGTTTTATTGGTAATGGAATTTACAAATCTACCGATGCCGGGCAGTCATGGGATCATATTGGTCTGGAACAATCTGCCTATTTCGGACGCATTTTGGTAGATTATAATGACAGTGACCGGGTTTTCGCTGCTGCCTGTGGCACACTTTTCAGTCCAAACGAAATGCGTGGAATCTTTCGCAGTACTAATGGTGGAAACAATTGGGAACGTGTACTTTATGTTTCGGATTCAACAGCTGGGGTTGATATTATCCAGCATCCTTCAAACCCTGATATACTTTATGCATCCATGTGGGAACGCATGCGCGGACTTACCTATCGCCGCTCTCATGGCACAACTTCCGGCATTTACAAATCGATTGACGGGGGCAACAATTGGACTTTACTTACAAATGGGCTGCCTGGCGGCGATCAAAAAGGCCGTATTGGATTGGCAATTGGACAAAACAATCCCGAGATTGTTTATGCATTCATCGACAAGCTGGAAAACGGAAGTCTCATTGCCAGCGTATATAAAAGTACCAACGGAGGGCAAAACTGGCAGCAAACCAATGATGGAAATATTGCGGATATGAACAGTACTTTTGGCTGGTATTTTGGTCAAATACGTGTTGATCCCCAAAATGACAACCGCTTCTATGTACTCGGCGTTGACCTATATCGCAGCGATAACGGAGGAAGCAGTTACACCCAGATTGGAGGCTACTTCAATATTGATGAAATTTATGTTGACAATCATGCCATGTTTCTTCACCCTACCAATGGCACAATTCTACATGGAAATGACGGTGGCTTATACCGCAGCAACGACATGGGTAACAACTGGACAAAAATCAACAACTTACCTCTGACACAATTTTATGCCATTGATGTGGATTACCTGAATCCTCAACGTATTTATGGAGGAACTCAAGACAATAACACCATACGCACATGGACAGGAAACCTTAACGATTGGGAAAGAATACTGGGTGGTGACGGGATGTACTGCTTGGTTGATTATACCAATTCAAACACCATTTACGCCGAATCGCAATGGGGTAACCTCACACGATCCGACGATGGTGGGAATAGTTTTTCGTATATCGCTTCCTGGTCGGGCGACCGTACCAATTGGTCGTCACCATATGTAATGCACCCAACATCGCCACAGACTCTTTATTTTGGTACCTACCGGGTTTGGAAAACAACCAATAAAGGAAATAGTTGGACACCAATCAGTGGCGATCTTACACACAATCTTGCACAAAGTGGATTCAGCACCATAACAACTATAGCGATCTCAAAATTAAATCCAAACGTTCTTCTAACTGGTTCTGATGATGGACGTGTTCATGTAAGCTCAAGTGGCGGACTGTTCTGGCAAGATATTTCTCAAGGCTTGCCACAACGCTGGATCACACGTGTTGCATTTGACCCCTTCGAAGAAAATACCATTTATACCACCGTCTCAGGATTCCGGTGGGATGAACCGCATCCTTACGTTTTTCGTTCAACCAATCTCGGACAAACATGGGAAGCTATCAGCAGCAATTTACCGTCTCTCCCTGTAAATGTTATTGTTGCCGACCCCGATCGCCTAGGGTGGCTTTATGTGGGAACTGACGTTGGTGTTTTTTATACCGAAAACTATGGTCTCGAATGGAATAGCCTGATGGACGGAATGCCCAGTGTGCCAGTAATAGACTTAAAAATACATCAGCCCACAAGAACTCTCTTTGCAGGAACCTATGGAAATTCCGCTCACCGTCTTAACCTTGATTTAATAACTTCTGTTTTACCAAAGGAGAAATCCCCAATCTTTGCAGCACTTAAACCTGTTTACCCAAATCCTGTTAGCAAGACGGGCGTTATCCAAAGCTCCTATTATCTTACGACTGGAGGATATTGCGAACTTCAGCTTTTAGATATTAAAGGTAATTTGATAAGGAAAATATACTCCGGTAATCAAACAAGCGGAGAGCATCAGGTTTCAATTAATCTTAATGGAAGTGGTCTAAGTTCAGATGGCATATTCTTCCTTAGATTGTTAACAAAGAGTAATTCTTACCAGCAAAAATTCATAATCAACTAGTGAGAGAGCGTCTTTGATATGAAATAAAGTCTGTGAGAAAACTTTTAGCAGGCTTTATTATTCATTGACAATCAAATAGATGACTTCATTATCCTTTTTGAGCAAGTATTTTTCACGACCATACTTTTCCATGATAGCTGAATCGTATTGAAAGTCTTCTAAAAGTTCCTGATTCTTTTTAATTTCTAACTCATAAAATCGTTTCTGATGCTCAATATTTCTCAAATTACCTTTGAGCTTCATTTGATTGAAAATATTGTTTTGATCAAAAAAGATCATCCAAATCCCAAAAGCGATCAAAAAATAAAGGTAACGAAAGCGGGACAAGTGGCGAAAAAATCGTTTCATATGAAATAAAAAAGCAAATTTAACGCATTATTTTGGTCAGATCAATTTCAGGATGTAAATAGTTTGTTTTCAGGCCTTAATGGTTATCGATTCCATTAAGCATAAACAATAAATGCCTGAGTGTTTTCAGAATTTCTCCCATATATTCTTTGATTGCCCGTACACTTCCTGGCAAAACATACACAAATGTTTCATTCATAAGGCCTGCTACTCCCCTGCTAAGTAATGCATTAGGTTTCTCCATGCCATATTTTAACCGAATTGCCTCCATAATACCCGGAATTTCCTTGTCAATATGTTGTTTAACAACTTCAGGAGTGAAATCCCTTGGCCCAATTCCAGTACCTCCTGTTGTAAAAACCATGTCGAATTTCTCTGACTTTGCTTTGAATAAAAGCTCCTCGAGCTTTTTTGGATCGTCGGGGATCAGATGCGACTCAAAATTAACCTGCCAACGATTCATTTCGAAAAAAGGAAGCAGTTGCTTTTGAATTTCCGGACCACTAAGATCTTCATATTCACCTGAACTAGCCCTGTCAGATAATGTAATAACCATCACCCGAAACACTTTTGGATGATAGCTAATCAAATCACCAGCTTTAACATCACCCCCACTTATAACACGTGCAAAGATACCTTCCTTAGGCATTACACAATTGCCTACTTCATTATAAATTGCACACCCTGCACCATGACATTTCTTTCCTATCTGCGTCACTTCCAATACTATATCTCCCAGATGCAACTGATCGAAAGGAGCCATTTCATACAAAATCATCCCTTCAGTGGTAATATTTTCAGCAAACTCACCATAAGCAAGTTCCCTACCAGCATCCTTTTCAAATTTTCTAAAACTTTCTGTTCCTAGCAAACTCACCATCCTATGCCATTTGCCAGAGTGTGCATCTCCTAAAACACCTTTATCGTATAAAGTGATCGCTTGAACTGGCTGCTTTACAGTGCCTTTCTTTTCAGAAATATTAACCGAAACTACTTTCATTGTATGATTTTGAAACTCCATTTTCCATTTTCTTGAGTGCTGCGAAATTAGTACAAATCCGGCAATCATTACTTTTTGATTGAATTGTGTACCGTCAATCAACAATTTCCGTTTTTCACCAATAATAATTTACTGATTTTATGGCAGTTAGAATCAATAAACGTTTCCTTTACAATTTAATAATAACTTAATACACTGTGATTCAATCGTCTTGATTATTTTTACCGGTTAAAATCCTGACCTATGAAACTATTGTATATTGTTCGGCATGCCAAGTCTTCCTGGGATTTTCCTGAGCTTTCTGATCATGAACGTCCATTGCTCGAAAAGGGAAAGAAAAGAACCCGAAAAATGATTGAATTTCTCAAATCAAAAAAGGCAAAACCTGATGTCATTATTTCAAGTTCAGCACTCAGAGCGCGCGAAACAGCTGGCTATTTTGCCGTTGGCTTAGGATTAAATGCTGAAGACGTTGTTATTGATCCAACGCTATATCATGCTGATTATGAACGTGTTTTCGATCAGTTTATCGATCTCTCCGATCAAAATAATGCTGTTATGCTTGTTGGACACAATCCTGCATTCACCAATTTTGTAAATTTGTTCCTTGTTCCACCCATTGACTGGCTACCAACATCAGCTGTTGTCTGTTTGTCTTTCGACACCAATCATTGGGATGAAATAAAAGATTCAAGCTATGAGGTTAAATTTGTTGCTTATCCAAAACTCATAGCCGACTGAAGCAGAATAACATAGATCGGAGAAGAAACTATTATGAGCAGCAGCAACTTCATTAACAGAGAAATAAGTTGGTTAAATTTCAATGCAAGAGTTTTGCAGGAAGCAACCGACAAAACGAATCCGCTTTTTGAGCGCTTGAGGTTTGTTGGTATTTATTCGAACAACAGGGACGAATTTTTCCGTGTTCGCGTTGCCACCATGCGCAGGCTTAAAGAAATTCAAAAAGAAAAACACGAGATACTGAATTTTGATCCATCAAAAACACTTAAGCAAATTCGTACGATCATTGATCAGCAAGAGCAAGCTTATATGGATGCATATTTAGCCGTCAGAGATGAGCTGCGTGATAATGGTTTCAATATCGTTGGTTTTGGCGACCTAAACCCCAATCAGATATTTCAAGTAAAAAAATACTTCACCCGCTCAGTTCATCCTTATCTTTTCCCCATCATGCTGAGTGGATTAAAAGATGTTGAAGGGTTACGTGACAATTCAATTTATCTTGTCGTTCGACTCAGAAGCTCAAAAGCCTCCATAAAGGATGATTTTGCGTTGGTGAAAGTTCCAACAAGTCGAGTATCGCGTTTTTTTCTCCTACCTGACGACGGTGTCGAATCGGTAGTTGTGCTGCTCGATGACATCATTCGATACAGCCTCGAAGAAATTTTTCTTCCTTTTGGTTATGATATTTTCGATGCCTATTCGATGAAATTTACGCGCGACGCTGAACTGGATCTTGAAAACGATCTCTCCAAAAGTTTCCTTGAAATCATGGCCGAAAGCCTCAAACAACGCAAAAGAGGCGCACCTGTTAGGTTTATTTATGATAAAGATATGCCTGCTGAGATTTTAGATTTGCTTCTTAAAAAATTCAAAATCAACAAAAAAGACATTCTTATTCCAGGATGGAAGTATCATAATTTCCGCGATTTTATGTCATTTCCACATATTGGTCACAAGATACTTTGGGCAAATCCACTCCCCCCGATGCGCCATCCTGACCTTCCTCCTTACAAAAGTATTTTTGCAGTAATTAAGGATAAGGATGTGATGTTGCATTATCCTTACCACACCTTCATGCATATAATTGATTTGCTTCGCGAAGCTTCTATCGACCCAAAAGTTCGATCAATTAAAATGACTTTATACCGTGCAGCGCGCGACTCAAATGTGATTAATGCCCTTGTGAATGCTGCTCGAAATGGTAAATCAGTAACAGTTTTCCTTGAGCTTCAGGCACGTTTTGACGAGAAAGCAAATATCCAATGGTCAGAAAAACTTCATGAAGAAGGCGTAAAAATTATCAAGACAATTCCCGGACTTAAAGTTCACAGCAAGTTAATTCTCATTCGTCGTAAAGAGAATGAAGGCGATGTGTATTATACCAACATTAGCACTGGAAATTTTAATGAATCCACTGCTCAAGTGTATGCTGATGACAGCTTGTTGACATGCAATGCCCAGATTGGATTAGAAGCAGGACAAATGTTTCGCCTCTTTGAAACTCCCTATAGCCCACCTTCATTCAAAAAATTAGTCATCTCACCATACAGTACACGGAAGCACTTTCTAAAACTGCTCAATTTTGAAATAAGAAACGCCAAAGCAGGCAAAGAAGCATGGTGTATCCTAAAAATGAACAGTCTCGTTGATGAAGCTTTGGTCGAAAAGCTATATCAAGCAAGCCAGGTTGGTGTCAAAATTCAGATTATTTGCCGTGGTATATGTGTGCTTATTCCTGGTGTACCCGGCTTGAGTGAAAACATTGAAGTGATAAGTATAATCGATCGTTTCCTCGAACATAGTAGGGTTTTCGTTTTTGCCAATGATAGCAACCCTTTGTATTTCATATCTTCAGCAGATTGGATGGTGCGCAATCTTGACCACCGTTTTGAGGTAGTTTGTCCAATCGAAGATGTTGACATCCAGAACGAATTACATGAAATGTTAAAAATTCAACTTGCCGACAACTGTAAAGCGCGTTTGATCAATAAATCTGATTCAAATGACATGAATGAATATCGGCAGCGAGACGAAAACGAGGAAGTAATACGCTCACAAAATGTTATTTACGATTACTTAAAACGTAAATCAGAAAAATAAAAAAGGCCCCTAACGAATGAAAGGGGCTATTTTTTTTAGAAAAATAGTTTATTTAATCTCCCAAGTAGCGCCACTATTCAATAAATCATCAACTGTTTTGATGTTTGAATTAGCAATCTCGTTTTCTATCGAAGCCATCATTGCCTGATCAAATGTTTCAGTTACAACCGATCGGATAACCCCCAGAGCTACTGGAAATTCCGGAGGCATCATGGCAGCCATCATTGTATGGACTCCAGGGTCTTTTTCATATTGATCATGAACAAGGATGTCTTTTTCTGAAATTCCATTTTCGCCAATAGTTACAATCTCCAGTTTTGTCCCATTTAACACGATCCCTTTGTTTTTCTCTTTTCCAAAAATCAAAGGCTTTCCATGTTCAATAAACAACTGATAATCATCTCTTGTTTCACGGCTTGTTATCAGGTCGTGCGTTTTGTTGGCAAAAATCACACAGTTTTGTAGGATCTCTACAACAGAGGTGCCTTTATGCTTTGCTGCTTCCATAAAAACCCCTGTCATGGCTTTTGGATTTGTATCAAGCGTTCGGGCAAAAAATGTTCCTTGAGCTCCAATAACTAAAACACCCGGATTAAAAGGCCTCTCATAAGTTCCCTGAGGACTGGTTTTTGTTTTCGATCCTTTTGGAGTTGTAGGAGAATATTGCCCTTTGGTCAATCCATAAATTTTATTGTTGAACAAAAGCAGGTTGATGTCAATATTTCTTCGAATTGTATGAATAAAATGATTTCCACCAATAGCCATTGAGTCGCCATCGCCGGTGATCATCCAAACGCTGAGTTTGGGATTAGCAAGTTTTACACCTGTTGCAATCGCAGCTGCGCGCCCGTGAATACTATGGATTCCATAGGTATTCATGTAATATGGAAAGCGTGATGAGCATCCAATTCCCGACACAACTACGAAGTCTTCCTTTGGAACACCTAATGAAGGAAACACATTTTCTACAGCATGAAGT